>Ga0224557_1000426_pt1 | contig 47415 bp, 54 predicted proteins | sample 714S31014metaG_FD_180677 | JGI IMG/M metagenome (GOLD analysis project Ga0224557, IMG submission 180677) | Peat soil microbial communities from Stordalen Mire, Sweden - 717 S3 10-14 | ecosystem: Environmental > Terrestrial > Soil > Wetlands > Peat | place: Sweden: Norrbotten County, Stordalen...
TGGCAGGCTAGCCAGCACCGTTATCGACGGAGACCGACAGACTGTCGCGATCCTGGCCGTGCCCCCATAACTAAGGTGCCGAGCACACAGGAGCAACACAATGGCTAAAGCAGCAGGCAACCAACTCAAAGTCACGGTGCGAACCGAGACCGGCAAGGGCGCGTCCCGGCGAGCCCGTCGCGACGGCAAGATTCCTGCCGTCCTCTACGGTCACGGCGCCGATCCGCAGCACCTGGAACTGCCTGGGCGCGACTTCGCGACCGTGCTCCGGCACTCGGGCACCAACGCAGTGCTGGTGCTCGACATCGCCGGTACCGAACAGCTGGCATTGACCAAAGCGCTCGACATCCACCCGATCCGCCGCAGCATTCAGCACGCCGACCTGCTGGTCGTGCGTCGCGGCGAGAAGGTCGTCGTTGAGGTCACCGTCGTCGTCGAGGGCGACGCCGCACCCGACACTCTGGTCACCCAGGAGACCAACACCATCGAGATCGAGGCCGAGGCGATGTCGATTCCCGAGCAGCTGACGGTCTCTGTCGAGGGCGCTGCGCCGGGAACCCAATTCACAGCCGCACATGTCCCGCTGCCTTCAGGCGTCAACCTGATTTCCGACCCGGATCTGCTGGTGGTCAATGTGGTGAACGCGCCGACCGCCGCGGACCTGCAGGAGGAGGGTTCGGGCGCCAGTGGCCCCGCGGCCTCCGACGAAGCGGGCGCCGACGCTGGCGGGGACGAGTCTGGCGCGGACGAGTCCGAGTAGACGGCTCGCGACGTGGCCGAACCGCTTCTAGTGGTCGGCCTGGGCAACCCGGGAGAGAACTACGCCCGTACCCGGCACAACGTGGGGTTCATGGTTGCCGACGTGCTTGCCGCCAGGCTGGGCTCGAAGTTCAAGACGCACAAGCGTTCCGGTGCCGAAATCGTCACCGGGCGATTGGCGGGGCATGCGGTGGTGTTGGCGAAGCCGCGCTGCTACATGAACGAGTCCGGCCGCCAGGTCTGGCCGCTGGCGAAGTTCTACTCGGTGCCCCCGGCTGACATCATCGTCATCCACGACGAGCTCGACATCGACTTCGGTCGCATCCGGCTCAAGCTCGGTGGCGGCGAAGGCGGGCACAATGGGCTGCGCTCGATAGCGGCCGCGTTGGGTACCAAGGACTTTCAGCGAGTACGCATCGGTATCGGCCGCCCGCCCGGACGCAAAGACCCGGCGGCGTTCGTGCTGGAGACCTTCAGCGCGACCGAGCGCGCCGAGGTTCCCACGATCTGCGAGCAGGCCGCCGACGCGACCGAGTTACTCATCGAACTGGGGCTAGAGTCGGCCCAGAACCACGTCCACGCGTGGTGATTTACGCCGAGTAAGCATCGAGGAGTTTGAATAGTGAACACCGACGACCTGATCCTGGTCAGCATCGACGACCACGTCGTTGAGCCGCCGGACATGTTCGTTCGCCACGTCCCGGCCAAATACGTCGACGAGGCACCGGTCGTCGTCACCGACGACAAAGGCGTCGACCAGTGGATGTACCAGGGCAGGCCTCAGGGCGTCAGCGGACTGAATGCGGTGGTGTCCTGGCCGGCCGAGGAGTGGGGCCGTGACCCCGCCGGCTTCGCCGAGATGCGTCCCGGCGTCTACGACGTCCACGAGCGCGTCCGCGACATGAACCGCAACGGCATCCTCGCTTCGATGTGCTTCCCGACCTTCACCGGTTTCTCGGCTCGCCACCTCAACATGACGCGCGAAGAGGTCACGCTGGTCATGGTGTCGGCCTACAACGACTGGCACATCGACGAATGGGCCGGGTCTTACCCCGACCGGTTCATCCCGATCGCAATCCTGCCGACGTGGACTCCGGAGGGGATGTGCGCCGAGATCCGCCGTGTCGCCGCGAAGGGCTGCCGGGCCGTCACTATGCCGGAACTGCCGCACCTCGAAGGCCTGCCCAGCTACCACGACGAGGACTACTGGGGCCCCGTGTTCCGGACGTTGTCCGAAGAGAACGTGGTGATGTGTCTGCACATCGGCACCGGTTTCGGGGCGATCAGCATGGCGCCCAACGCACCGATCGACAACATGATCATCCTGGCCACCCAGATCTCGGCGATGTGCGCACAGGACCTGTTGTGGGGTCCGGCGATGCGCAACTACCCGGACCTGAAGTTCGCCTTTTCCGAGGGTGGCATCGGCTGGATTCCGTTTTACCTGGACCGCAGCGACCGCCACTACACCAACCAGAAGTGGCTGCGCCGCGACTTCGGGAACAAGCTGCCCAGCGACGTGTTCCGCGAGCATTCGCTGGCCTGCTACGTGACCGACAAGACGTCGCTGAAGCTGCGGCACGAAATCGGCATCGACATCATCGCGTGGGAGTGCGATTACCCGCACTCCGACTGCTTCTGGCCCGACGCCCCCGAGCAGGTACTGGCCGAGCTCAACGCGGCCGGCGCCGACGACAGCGACATCAACAAGATCACCTGGCAGAACGCCTGCAACTTCTTCACCTGGGACCCGTTCGCTCGCACGCCGCGCGAGCGGGCCAACGTGGGGGCGCTACGCGCCAAGGGCGCCGATGTCGACGTCTCCATCCGGCCGCGGAAAGAATGGGCCCGCCTCTACGCGGAAAAGCAGCCGGCTGTTAGGTAAGCTTCTAAGTAACTAAGGGCACCGAGTTGGCCCGGCGGAGCTTGCCTGACGGGGTCTTCGGGATGGTCCCGGGACCGAGTACCACGACGTTGCGGGGCCGCACGTCGACCTCTTTGAGCACCTCGTGCGCGACCTGGTGTTCGATGCGGCGCACCTCGGTTGGGTCTTCGAATGCGTTCGACTCGACCGCGACGGCGAAAGTCTCCCGCGCATGTCCCGCATCAAGTCGCACGGCCACCGCGCAGCCCGGACGCACGCCGTCGACCCGGCCCGCCGCCCGCTCGATGTCGGTCGGGTAGATGTTGCGGCCGGCCATGATGATGACGTCCTTGACGCGACCACACACCACGACGTGGCCGTTCTCCATCTGATACCCGAGGTCGCCCGTGTCGTACCAACCATGCTCATCCTGAGCCGGCATGAACCCGCCCATCGTGAGGTAGCCGGGGGTCAGCGACTCGCCCCGCAGCTCGATGACGCCCACACCGCGGTAGGGCAAGACCGTGCCGTCCTCAGCCACAACGCGTATCTCAAGGTCCTTGAGCAGAGGTCCCAGCGATGCCAGCCGACGGGTGTTGCCTCTGGTGGCGGGCACCGCGCGGCGCAGCGCTGCCAGCAGGTCCGCATCGACCTCGTCGACCACCAGGCCCGCATTGCATTCGGAGAAGGACACGGCCAGGGTCGTCTCCGCCATCCCGTAGGCCGGCAGGATCGCCGATGGACTCAGGCCGAACGGCCTGCCCGCATCCAGCAGGTCCTCGACGTCGGCGGGTTCTACGGGTTCGGCGCCGGACAGCGCGAAGCGCAGGGTCGACAGGTCGAAGTCACCGGGCTTCGCGTTCCGGCGCAGCCGCTTGGCGAGCAGCGCGTAGGCGAAATTGGGCGCCGCGGTCATGGTGCCCTTGTACTTGTCGATGAGCTTGGCCCACAGCAACGTGTCGCGCAGGAAGTCCATCGGGGTGACTTTGACCAGTTCGGCACCGAAGTACATCGGGATAGTGAGGAAACCCACCATGCCCATGTCGTGGAAGCAGGGCAGCCAGCTGACCATGACGTCCTTCTCGACGTCGTACTGGGCGCCGATGAACATCGCCTCGGCATTCGAGTAGATATTGCTGTGGGTGATCTGAACAGCCTTCGGAGATCCCGTCGAACCGCTCGTCAGCTGCATCAGCGCCAGATCGTCCTCGCCGACCTCGATGGGGTCTATCGGGTCCGCCGCCAGCAGGTCGGCAACGGTGAGGACTCTGATGCCCTTCTCCTCCAGCACCGGGATCGCCACCAGGAAGGGCTCGGAAACGATGACCGCCTTGGCCTCGATCATGTCGATGACGGTCATGGTGTCCTCGGCCCACACCACCAGGTCGGTGCGCGGGGTGGGCTGGTGCAGCATGGTCAGGCTGGCGCCGCGCATCCACAGACCCTGAGCGGTCGGGGCGATCTCTACCGGTGCTCCGGCCAGCACGCCAATCGCGTCGCCGTGGCCCACTCCGGCGGCTTGCAGCCCTCCGGCTACCCGACGCGCCCGCTGATGCACCTCACCCCAAGTGTGGCGAACGGGGGCCTGCGGCTCACCCGTCACCATGCCCTTGGAGCCTTCCCGGGCATTGCGGAACATCGTCTCGGTAAACCTGCTCACGAAAACCTCCTCGGTTCCGGCAGTTGCCCCAAGGCACCGGATTTCATATTCCACCTGCTGGGCGCCGCTGTGTAGCAGGCGCGTGAGCACAATTGGGGAAAAGTTATGTCTCGAATTAGCGATGAGCCAGCAACCTCGCGTTCGGTTGCACGATCAGCACCGGCATGACCGAGCCGTCCACCGGAGCGACCGGCGGACGACGAAGCCATGCGCTGTTGCTTAACGCTAATCGTCACCGGGAGATATCTTAAACTCCCCTTAAGTAACTGCCAAACTCTTGCGGGGCGTGAGTTTGATTTCACACTTCAGTGGGCGCAGGCACGACACGGGCACCGGGCACCGGTCCGCTGGCGACCCGAACCGTGCGGCAGACCCCAGCCCCCGACAGCTGGATGCCGACATCGACGGCCGATGCCGCCGATGCGCACAGAAACGCGCACGTTGGGCCAGAGCCGGACACGATGCCCGCCAGTGCACCTGCGTCCACCCCGGCGCCCAGCGCACGCCGCAGCGTCGGTTCCAGGCTCAGCGCGGCCGCTTGCAATTCATTGCCCAGCAGCGGCGCCAATTGCTCGGGATCGCCCGCCGCGAGTGCCGCCAACACCGGCCCGGCTTCAGCTAGCTGGGGCGGATCTCCGTCCGCCCTGAGTCTGTCCAGCTCGCTGAACACCGCCTTAGTGGACAGCCCGCTGTCGGCGAACGCCAGCACCCAGTGGAAGGTGTTCCGGGACAACACGGTGGCCAGTTCCTCGCCGCGGCCGGTGCCCAACGCGGTGCCACCGTGCAGCGCGAACGGCACGTCGCTGCCCAACCGCGCGGCGAGCACGCGCAGATCACGGCGGGGCACGTTGAGCTCCCACAACGAGTTCATCGCGACCAGCACCGCCGCGGCATCCGCGCTGCCACCGGCCATCCCACCGGCCACCGGAATGGATTTGTCGATCATGATCGAAACATCAGGTGCGCGGCCAACGTGTTCGGCCATCAGCTCGGCCGCCTGCCAGGCGAGGTTGTGTTCGTCGGTGGGCAGCTTGTCGGCGCCCTCGCCAACGAGTTCCAGCGACAGCACATCGGCGTTGCGCACCGTCACCTCGTCCAGCAGCGAGACGGCATGAAACACCGTGGCCAGCTCGTGATAGCCGTCCTCGCGGCGATCACCGACCGCCAGATGGAGGTTCACCTTTCCAGGCACCCGAACGGTGACCGACCCGGTGGGCTCCCACTGGGCGGCGGTGCTGCCGTCAGACGCGGACACCGCAGCAGACTATCGCTAATTCGCGGTCAGCTGGCTGATGCCGGGATCGGCGGAACGTCGCAGCAACCGCACGAAGTCCTCGACGGACAACGTCTCACCGCGACGGGAAGGGTCGATGCTGGCGGCGAGCAATCGATTCGCCGACTCGTTGCCCGAGCCCGCCCACTCCAGAAAAGCATTGCGAGATGTCTTGCGCCGCTGCGCGAATGCGATGTCGACCAATTGGAACACCTGCTGGCGGAAGACTTCGTCGGTGGGCCACGGCGCCGTCGCGTACCGATCGATGCGCACCAGCCCCGAGTAGACGCGCGGAATCGGCCAGAAGACGGTCGGCGGCACCACGCCGCAGCGGCGAACCCGTCCGTAGAAACGCATCTTGACGCTGGGCACGCCATATTCCTTGCCGCCCGGCTCGGCGGCGAGCCGTTCGGCGACTTCGGCCTGCACCATCACCGTCAGCGTCTGAATCGACGGGAATTCGGCCAGCAGATGCAGCAGCGCCGGCACCGCAATGTTGTACGGAAGATTGGCAACTACCGCTGTTGGCGCTATTGCCAGCTCGTCACGGCGGACTGTCAAGATGTCGCGGTTCAGCACGGTCAGCTGCTGGATCTCGCTGTTGGAGTGTTCGGCAACGGTCTGCGGCAGCCGCTCCGCGAGCACCGGGTCGATTTCGACGGCGATCACGGTGGCGCCGCGGTCGAGCAAAGCCAACGTGAGCGACCCGAGGCCGGGACCTACTTCCAGGACCAGGTCAGACCGGCTGATTCCGGAGGCCGAAACGATGCGGCGCACCGTGTTGGCGTCGTGGACGAAGTTTTGGCCGAGTGATTTCCGTGGCCGGAAGTCGAGTTCGTTGGCTATCCGCCTGATTTCGGTGCGCCCGAGCAGCCGGATTGTCAGCGGGCACCGGCTCTTCCGCCGCACACTGGCCATGCTCCCCAACCCTGGCGCGATTGCGTCACTGAAGCGACGGCGATCTGCTCTTCCCGGGTAGCCAGGTCGGCGCGTGGCGCAAACCGCAGACCGCCGCTGGCCTCCCAAGTGCCTTGGTCGAATTGCACACCACCATAGAAACCGTTACCGGTGTTGATGGCCCAGTTCCCGCCGGCCTCGCAACTCGAGATGGCGTCCCAGATCGATCCGTTGCTCACCGCGGGCACCTCGGTGCCGGGCTTGGCGCCCACCCGCAGTACGGCGTCACGGGCCGGCGCAATCACGATGTTGGCCATCGGCAGCCGGCCGGTTTCGACACCGTTGACCATGGCCACCGCGAACGTCACGTCCTGCGTACCCGGGTTGCCCGGGTCTTCGACGACCTGCCGGCTCATGTTCATCTCTGGATCCTCGACGCGACGCGACGTCGGCGGCAGGGGGATCCGCTCGGTGACCCGCTCGATGCGGTTACGGGTCACTTGGATTTGCATGCCGTCGACGATTGGCGCCGCAGCGCCCGGCTCCACCCGGTCGCTGTCGAGCAGCGGCGCGCCGGCGACGTTGAGCAACCCGGCGACATTAGGCGCCGCCAGGTGCACGGTGCGGATCGCGCCGCCATCGTTGAGCTGGACGGTCTTGGCGCTGACGACCGGAAGAGCCATCCCCGCCAGCGGAACCCGGCTGGCGCGAGACGCCGCGGCCGGGGCGGTGTCGGTCATCGCGAGCTGGGCCAGCGCCTCGTCGACGGTGGTCGCCGTCGTCCAAACCTGCTTGACATCCTGGCCGTCCAGCGAGACCTGCAACGGCCGGCTGCGCCGCAGCACGATGTTGTCGGCGTTATGAACCCGCGCATCGGCGGCGGGGAACACATCGTCGCGCCCGTCGATGCGGAAACCGTTCTCCCGGATGATGTCGATCACGCGCGACTTCATGGTCGTCACCCGCATCGTGGTGCCATCGACAGTCAGCGTCACCGTCTTGCTGGCAGAAACCGCCATGCCACCGGCGAACGCGAGGACGACCAGCAAGCCGCCGATTACCAGCCGCAACATCGGTGACGGGTTTTCATGGAGTTTCGTCAGGACATTCAATGGACGCAGACCTCGAACCTCAGCAACCACTTCGACGACCTTTTCGACTCACATAGGCGATAAAGGGCCCGCAGGGCCCATTCGTTTGATCACAAGACGGTAACGAACCCTCCATTGTCTAGCAACCCGCGCGCGACGTTTGTCAGGGAAATCACGCCGTATTCACACAGGTTTTCAGGCCAGCCCATAGACCCGACGGGCATTGCTCGTGGTGGTTCGTGCAATCTCTTCGGCAGCCCGACCTACCAGTTCAGCGATGGCCCGAACGGTGTAAGGCAGGCAATACGGCTCGTTCGCTGCGCCCCGGTAAGGGTGTGGGGTCAAAAATGGTGCATCGGTTTCCACCAGAAGCTGCTCTGCAGGTATCAGCGGCACGGCTTCCCGCAGAGCATGAGCGTTACGAAAGCTCGCCGTCCCGGACAGGCTGAGCAACCACCCGGCGTCGACGCATTGGCGGGCCATCGCACTGTCCGACGAAAAGCAGTGAAAGATCACCGTCTCGGGGGCGCCCTCGGCCCGCAGCACGTCGAGCACCTCGGCGTCGGCTTCCCGGTTGTGGATCATCAGCGGCTTGTCGCAGCGCTTGGCCAGGTCGATATGCCAGGCGAACGCTTCGCGCTGCACGTCGGGCTCGGCGCAGCCGTCCAGGCGGCCCGGCCAATACATATCCATTCCGGTCTCACCGACCGCCACCACCCGCGGGTGGGCGGCCAGTTCCTCGATCTCGGCGCGGGCGGCATCGGTGAGCGCGTCCGCGCGGGTCGGGTGCAACGCCACCGCCGCGTAGACCCGTGGATCCCACTCGGCGGCCCGGGCCACCCAGCGCGCCGAGTCCAGATCGTCGGCGATGGTGACCATCGCAAGCACGCCGACCGCCTCGGCGCGGTCAGCGATGGCCGTGACGTCGGCGCCGGTGCGGGCACCGCACGCATCGAGGTGGGTGTGGGCGTCGATCAGGGGTGCCAGCGGCTCCGGCGGGGGCGGCGCTTCTCGTCGACCGGATCGGTTGGAGCTCACGCGCTCACAATAGGTTCGCGCGAGAGGACGAGGGCAAGCAATAGGGTGGTGTCTCAATGAAGCCCTATTACGTCACGACCGCGATCGCGTATCCGAACGGTGCGCCCCATGTGGGTCACGCGTATGAATACATCGCCACCGACGCGATCGCCCGCTTCAAGCGGCTCGACGGATTCGACGTGCGGTTCCTCACCGGAACCGACGAGCACGGCCAGAAGGTCGCCGAGACGGCGGAGGCCGCGGGTCTGCCGACGGCCGAACTGGCGCGGCGCAATTCCGATGTCTTCCAGCGCATGCAGGAGAAGCTGGACATCTCCTTCGACCGGTTCATCCGCACCACCGACGCCGACCACCACGAGGCGTCGAAGGAGATCTGGCGCCGGATGGAGGCGGCGGGCGACATCTATCTGGGTACCTATTCCGGCTGGTACTCGGTTCGCGACGAGCGATTTTTCAGCGATTCCGAGACCGAACTCCGCGAAGACGGCACCCGTATCGCGGTGGAAACCGGAACACCGGTGACCTGGCGCGAGAAGGAACAGACGTATTTCTTTCGGCTGTCCGCATATACGGAAAAGTTGCTGGCCCACTACGACGCGTACCCGGACTTCATCGGACCTGACGTGCGGCGTAATGAGGTGGTCAGCTTCGTCTCCGGCGGACTGGAGGACTTCTCCATCTCGCGTACCACGTTCGACTGGGGAGTTCAGGTACCCGATCACCCCGACCACGTCATGTACGTCTGGGTCGACGCGCTGACCAACTACCTCACGGGGGCCGGGTTCCCCGATACCGGCTCGGATTTGTTCCAGCGCTACTGGCCCGCCGATCTGCACATGATCGGCAAGGACATCATCAGATTTCACGCCGTGTACTGGCCGGCGTTTTTGATGTCGGCCGGAATCGAGCTTCCCCGAAAGGTTTTCGCGCACGGCTTCTTGCACAACCGCGGCGAGAAGATGAGCAAGTCGCTGGGTAACACCGTCGATCCGGCGACGCTGGTCGACACCTTCGGCTTGGACCAGGTCCGCTATTTCCTCCTGCGCGAAGTCCCATTCGGCCAGGACGGCAGCTACAGCGAAGAGGCCATCGTCAACCGGATCAACACCGATCTGGCCAACGAGTTTGGCAACCTGGCGCAGCGGTCGTTGTCGATGGTGGCCAAGAACCTGGGCGGGGTGGTGCCCGAACCTGGCGAGTTCGACGGGGCCGACACCGCGCTGCTGACGACGGCCGGCAGCTTGCTGGAGCGGGTGCGCGCCAGTTTTGACGGGCAAGCGATGCACTTGGCCCTGGAAGCGATCTGGCTGATGCTCGGGGAGGCGAACAAGTACTTCTCGGCCCAGCAGCCGTGGGTGCTGCGCAAGAGTGAGTCCGCGGCAGACCAGGTGAGGTTTCGTACCGTCCTCTACACCACGTGTGAGGTGGTCCGGATCGCGGCGCTGCTGGTCCAGCCCGTCATGCCGGAGTCGGCCGCCACCATGCTGGACCTGCTCGGGCAGCCGCAAGACCAACGGGCGTTCACTGCCACTGCCACCCGGCTGGCTCCGGGCACGGCGCTTCCGGCGCCATCGGGGGTGTTCCCGCGCTACCAGCCGCCGGATCCTGCTCCCGAAGGTGAGTGAGACAGCTCACAATTGCCACTCCGACTGTCACGCCCCGCCGGTCTGCGGTGTCTCAAAGGCATAAGTCCCGCGAGAACAGGAGAAAGCAATGACCGAGATGGCCCAGCAACCCAACCAAAAAACCCGCGTGGTCATAGTCGGCGGTGGATACGCCGGAACCTTGGCCGCCAATCATCTGCGACAGAACCCAGATGTCGACATCACCTTGATAAACACGCGCGCCGTCTTCGTCGAGCGAATCCGCCTGCACCAGTTGGTCGCTGACACCCATGCCGCGACCGTCGATTACGGCACATTGCTCGGGAACGGCATCCGGCTGGTGGTCGACAACGCCGAGCACATCGACACCGGTGCCCGGCGGATCCTGCTGGCCTCGGGCGACGAGCTGGCCTACGACTACCTGATCTACGCCGTGGGCAGCACCGGCGCGATACCCGCCATGCTGTCCAAGGTGCCCGGCGCAGTCGAATTCGCGCACTCCGTCGCCGACCTGGAAGGCGCGCAGCGGCTGCGCAACGCACTGTCCGACCTGCCCTCTGCGAACGCGCCCATCACCGTCGTCGGCGCCGGACTGACCGGCATCGAAGCGGCTTCCGAGCTCGCCGAGCAAGGACGCCCGGTGACCCTGGTCTGCGGCGGCATCCTCGGGCCGTCACTGAGTAAGCGGGGCCGGCGTTCGGTGGCCGGGCGACTGCGCAAGCTGGGCGTCACCGTGCTGGAATCCGTTGCCGCCAAGGAGGTCCGGTGGGATGCAGTGGTACTGACCGACGGTGTGGTGCTGCCCAGCGCCGCCACCGTGTGGACGGCGGGGTTTGGTGTGCCGGATCTGGCAACGCGCAGCGGGCTGAGCACCGACGCCCTCGGCCGGCTACTCACCGATGAGACGCTGACCAGCATCGACGACGAACGCATCGTCGCTGCCGGTGACGCCGCGGCGCCGTCGGGCCAGCCGCTGCGGATGAGCTGCCAGGCCGCTGGGCCGTTGGGTGCGCAGGCGGCCAACACCGTACTCAGCCGCCTCGCGCAAAGCACGCCCGCGCCGCTCAGCCAGGCATTCGTCGGTCAGTGCATCAGCCTGGGCCGCGCCCGTGGCACCGTGCAGCTCTCGCGCACCGACGACACCCCGGTGAACCTGGTCGTCGCCGGACGAACTGCCGCATCGATCAAGGAAGCGATCTGCAAAGGCACGCTGTGGGGCATCCGGCGCGAGGCCGCCAAACCCGGCTCGTACGTCTGGCTCAAAGGTGGCAAGCGACAAGGCAGGGTGCGAAAATCCTCACTTCTGTCAAGCTAGGGCGATGCGAATCGACCGGCTCGGCGATCTGGGCGGGGCACCCCGTGTGCTGCGCGCGGTGGGTGACGCCGCCAGCCGGCTCGACCTGCCACCGCCGGCGGCGCTGACCGGCGAATGGTTCGGTTCGCTGGCGGTCATCGCACCCAGCCTTTCGGTGCAACCGGTAGGCCTTGAGGACACATTCGCCGTTCGGCAGGGTGTGCCGGATGCCGCCAGCTCCGCGGCGGTGGGCGGTGGCTGGGTCGGCTACCTGTCCTACCCGGACCCCAGCGCCGACGGGCGGCCGAACCGGCTGCCGGAAGCCGCCGGCGGCTGGACCGACTGCGTGCTACGCCGCGATCGCGACGGACAGTGGTGGTACGAGAGCCTGTCGGGTGCGCCGATGCCGGACTGGCTGACAGCAGCGCTGGCAGCGCCACCGGCGCCGGCACGCGACTGCCGGATCGACTGGGGCACAGCCGATCGGGAGGCGCACCGCGGCGGGGTGCTGGCCTGTCTGGAGGCGATCCGCGCCGGCGAGGTCTACCAGGCGTGCGTTTGCACGCAATTCACGGGCACGGTCTCCGGGTCGCCGCTGGATTTCTTCATCGACGGCGTCGCACGCACCTCGCCGGCCCGGGCGGCCTACGTCGCGGGCCCGTGGGGTGCGGTGGCGTCGTTGTCTCCGGAACTTTTCCTGCGGCGCAGTGGCTCCATCGTGATGTCCAGCCCGATCAAAGGAACCCTGCCACTGGACGCTTGGCCATCAGCACTGCGGGCTTCGACTAAAGAGGTGGCCGAGAACATCATGATCGTGGATCTGGTCCGCAATGACCTTGGCCGGGTTGCGATCACCGGCACAGTCACCGTTCCCGAGCTGTTGGTTGTCCGGCGGGCTCCGGGTGTGTGGCACCTGGTGTCCACAGTTTCGGCGCAGGTTCTTGCCGAGCTGCCGACGTCGGCGCTGCTGGACGCCGCGTTCCCGCCGGCATCGGTCACTGGGACACCCAAACTGCGAGCCCGCCAGCTGATCGCGCAATGGGAGCAGAACCGCCGCGGGATATATTGCGGCACCATTGGCTTGGCTTCCCCGGTCGCCGGCTGCGAGCTCAACGTCGCGATCCGCACCGTCGAATTCGACACCGAAGGTGGTGCGGTGCTCGGGGTTGGCGGCGGAATCACCGCCGACTCCGATCCCGATGCCGAATGGGAAGAATGCCTGCATAAGGCGGCTCCCATCGTCGGGATGCCGTCCACGGCCCTCGCGGCAGGTGTTGGTTAGCTAAACTATCCACCGCTGCAACCTCGGGAATTTCGCGGAAACGGTGCATCGTGGGCCACGCAAGCCTAAGCTCGGAGGTTGAGAACGCTGACGTGTGCCAATCGCGCGTCGACAGCTGGAGGGATCGTTCATGAGAATCGCCGTGATGGGCGCCGCGGCTGCCGCCATGCTGGGCGGAACGCTGGCGGTTATGCCGATCAGTTCGGTCTCAACGCCGGCGCAGAGTGCAGGATGCGGTGCCGGATGTCAGCGCCTGGCAGCCGTTCTGATCCCGGCCCCAGAAGCCCCGCCGGGGGCGGCGCAGCCGGCGGCCGCGGGGCCGGCGCGGCCGGCGGCGGCGGCTGGTCCGGCACAGGCTCCAACAGCGGCCAACGTGATCGCGCCCGGAGTCAGCGCCGGGCCGGACGACTCGTCAGCCGCAAGCGCGGCGCCCGGGGTTGCCGGGCCCGGTGTCAGCTCACCGGATTCCGGGTCCAGTAGCCTCACCCTGCCGGGCGGCGCGAGCGTACCCAATATTTCCGACATCACCGACGATCCCCGAATCACGAACGCCCTCGGCACCGCGACCACCATCGCCGCCGTACCCGCCGGGGTCCAAGGGGCCCAAGGGGCAGTCGCGGTCGTCCAAGGCGTCGTGGGCGTGGGAACCAGCGCCGTCAGCACTATCAGCACTGCTGCCATAGCCATCGTTTATCTGCAGAACGCAGGCATCCTGCCGAAGAGTCTCTCGACGTCGAGTGTCGCCTCAACGGTTGCCTCAGCGGCTACCTCAGCGGCTACCTCAGCGGCTAGCGTGAACGTCCCCGCAGCGGCCAAAGCCACTGTCAATTCGCTGACTGCAGCGGCGGCGGCGGTCCCGAAGGTGTCCCTCCCGGCGCTACCGAACGTGGCTCTGCCGGCGGCGCCGAACGTGGCACTTCCGGCGCTGCCGAACGTGGCTCTGCCGGCGGTGCCGGGGGGTCTCCCTGCGCTACCCGCACTACCGGCGCTGCCCGCGCTCCCGGCGCCGAACCTGCCGGCCCTCCCGGCCCCGGGGTTCTGCACGCCGCACCTGGGCATCATCGGTTTCTGCACTCCCTGACCTGACGCTGCCTCTGTGGGGCCCTCTCGCGCCCTTTTAGGGTGCGTCCATTTCGCCAGTCTCGCGGCGCGATTTCAGGACCGCGTCGTAGAGCTGGCGGGAGCGCACCCCCGGATGGGCCTCGGCCACCTCACCGCAGGCTTCCTTGACGCGAACACCCCCCGCGACAAGTGACTCCACCTGAGCTACCAGGGACGGCAGGTCAGCGCGTGGGATCGCGCCGGCCAGCACCACGGTGATCTCGCCCAGCACCCCGTCGGCCGCCCATGCCGCCAGCTCGTCGAGCGACCCGCGTACCACGTCCTCGTGCACCTTGGTCAGCTCCCGGCAGACCACTGCCCGACGCGCGCCGCCCAGCACCTCGACGGCATCATGCAGGCACCCCGCCAACCGGCGCGGCGATTCAAAGAACACGCAGGTGCGACGCTCGTCGGCCAGCGAGCCGAGCCACGTTCTGCGCGCCGGCGCCTTGCGTGGCGCGAACCCCTCGAAGCAGAACTTCTCCGAGGGCAAACCTGACACGGCCAGCGCGGTGGTCACCGCCGACGGCCCCGGTAAACACGTCACCGTGACCCCAGCCTCGACGCATGCCACCACCAGCCGGTAACCAGGGTCGCTGATCAGCGGCATTCCCGCGTCGCTGACCACCAACACCGTCGCACCGGCTTCGACCTCGCCGACCAGCGCCGGTACCCGCGCCGCCTCTACCTGATCGAACAGGCTGACCACCCGCCCGGTGATGCGGACGTCGAGCGCTTTGGCCAGAGTCCGCACCCGGCGGGTGTCCTCCGCCGCCACCACATCGGCACTGCCGAGCGCGTCGACGAGCCGTCGCGACGCGTCCGAGGGCTGGCCCAACGGGGTCGCACCGAGCAGCAGGCGACCATCTGTCATGACGGACAGCCTACGATCGACGTGATGACCCCTGCGCCTCGCGAAACCTCCCTGGAGGTGGAGGATGCCGTGCAGGAGCGTGTCGTTCCCATCGTCAGTCCTGGTCCGCTGGTTCCGGTCGCAGATTTCGGGCCGACCGACCACGTGCGTGGGTGGATCGCGACCGGAGTGATCACACTGCTGGCAACGGTGACCCGATTTTTGAACCTGGGCTCGCCGACCGACGCCGGCACGCCCATCTTCGACGAGAAGCACTACGCGCCTCAGGCGTGGCAGGCGCTGCACAACCATTGGGTCGAGGACAACCCCGGGTTCGGCCTGGTCGTCCATCCCCCGGTCGGCAAGCAGCTGATCGCCATGGGCGAAGCCATCTTGGGTTACAACGGATTGGGCTGGCGGTTCGCCGGCGCGCTGCTTGGCGTGGTCATGGTGGCGTTGGTGATGCGGACCGTCCGGCGGATCAGCCGCTCGACGTTGGTTGGCGCCATCGCGGGTGTGCTGCTCATCTGCGACGGCGTCAGCTTCGTCACTGCCCGCACCGCACTACTGGACGGGTTCCTCACGTTCTTCGTTGTCGCGGCGTTTGGCGCGCTCATGGTGGACCGCGATCGGGTTCGCGAGCGGATGCACGTCGCGCTGTTGGAGGGTCGCAGCGCCGAAACCATCTGGGGCCCCCGGCTGGGTGTGCGCTGGTGGCGCTTCTCGGCCGGGATTCTGCTCGGATTGGCCTGCGGGACAAAATGGTCCGGTCTGTACTTCGTGGCGTTCTTCGGTGCAATGTCGTTAGCATTCGATTTCGCGGCACGTCGGCAATACCAGGTGCAAAGACCCGGGCTGGTGGTTTTAAAGCGCGACCTGATCCCCACTGGATACGCGCTGGCGCTCATCCCGTTCGCGGTCTACATCGCCAGCTACGCGCCGTGGTTCGCCTCCGAGACCGCCATCGACCGGCACCAGGTCGGCCAGACGATCGGTCCGCACTCGATTCTGCCGCTGCCCGACGCCATTCGCTCGCTCTGGTACTACACGGCCAAGGCTTTCGAATTCCATGCGGGCCTGACGAATGCCGCGGGCAACCACCATCCGTGGGAATCAAAACCGTGGAGCTGGCCCATGTCGTTGCGGCCGGTGCTCTACGCCATTGACCAACAGAACGTTCCCGGTTGCGGCTCCGAGTCCTGCGTCAAGGCGGTGATGCTGGTCGGCACCCCCGCCATGTGGTGGCTGGCCGTGCCGGTCTTGGGATACCTGACCTGGCGAGCGCTAGTTCGCCGGGACTGGCGCTATGCCGTTGTTTTGACCGGTTATTGCGCCGGGTGGCTGCCCTGGTTCGCCGACATCGACCGCCAGATGTACTTCTTCTACGCGGCGACGATGGCGCCGTTCTTGGTGATGGGCATCACGTTGATCTGCGGCGATATCCTCTATCCCCACCGGCGAGGGGGGCATTACCGGCCCGGTCAAAGCTCTGAACGACGCACGCTGGGGCTGATCGCGGTGTCGTGTTATGTGGCGTTGGTGGTAACGAACTTCACCTGGCTGTTCCCGGTGCTCACCGGTCTGCCAATCACACAACAGACGTGGAACATGGAGATCTGGCTGCCCAGCTGGCGCTAATTTTTTGCACGCCGCGAAAGTGCAACTACCGACGGTGCCACTCGGGAAATGCGTTGCCAGTTGCACTTTCGCGGCGCGTTCAGAGCAGATCGCGGGCGACGGGGCACGACATGCAGCGGGGCCCGCCACGGCCGGTGCCCAGTTCGGATCCCGCGATGGTGAGCACTTCGATGCCCGCCTCCTGCAGCCGCACGTTGGTCTGTGCGTTGCGCTCGTAGGCCACGACGACACCGGGAGCCAATGCCAGCGTGTTGTTGCCGTCATCCCATTGCTCGCGTTCGGCGACGACGGGATCCAAGCCGGTATCGATGACCCGCAGCTTGTCGATCCCGATCGCCTTGGCAGCGGCTTCAAGAAACGGCGTTTCGTCACTGATGATCACGCCATCGGAGGCGCGCTGAATCGTGAAGGCCGACAGCGTGTCGACGACGTTCGCGTACATCACCACCGTGTCGGTGTCGACCATCGTGCACACCGTGTCCAGGTGCATCTGCGCGCGCGTCTGGGCGATCGGCACGGCCAGCACCGTATTCGCAAGGTCATCGTCAAAGAGACTGCGCGCCAACGCCTCCGCACCGGCCGGGGTGGTCCGCTCACCGACCCCGATCGCGATCACACCGGGAGCGAGCAACAGCACATCGCCACCCTCGACGGGAGCGGTGCGCGATTCGTAGGCACGCCTTACCCCGGTGAACCGCGGATGGTGGGCATAGATGATGTCCGTCAACGACGTCTCGCGAACCCGGGCCCGCAGCGCCAGCGTCGGGATCACCACCCGCGGCCCGATCCATATCGACGAGTCTCGGGTGAAAACCAGATTGGGCAATGGCTCGATGACGAAGTCCGCGCCGTGGTGCATGCGAAGCACCAAGGACACGTCGGTCCGGGCGTCCGCCGGCAGTTCGTTGAACGTCATTCCGGCCATCAGCACGTGCGCCAATCGAACCGGGTCCAGCCCCCGTAAGTATGCCGAAACGTCTTGCGCCAAAGTCGTTCCGAGCCGGCGCGCATCGACCGCGGCGGCGACCCCCTGCATCCGCGCGGCCCCACTGTGCTTGAGCGCCTCGGTCAGCAGGTCGGACAGCAGCAGCACCTGCACGCCGCGGGAACGCAGCAGGTCGGCGAACTGGTCGTGTTCCTCCTGCGCCCGCGTGACCCAGGGCAGCCCGTCGAAGAGCAGCTGGTCGTTGTTGCGCGGATTGAGTCGGCGCAGCTCCGCGCCGGGGCGGTGCAGGATGGCCACCCGCAGCGCCCCCACCTCGGAATTGGTCCCCAGCTCAACGACACCCACGCCTAAAACCGTAGCCGCGCCGATCTTAAAGGTCGCGTCGCACACGCTTATGTCGAACAGATGTGCGATAAACTGCCTGGCGTGGGGATAGCAGTACAGGGCTCATTGTTCGAGCACAGCGAACGCAGACAACTCGGGGACGGCGCTTTTATCGAGATTCGCTCGGGCTGGCTGGCGGATGACCCCCCGGCGGGCGAAGAGCTGCTCGACGAGCTACTGACGACGGTGCCGTGGCGAACCGAACGCCGGCAAATGTACGACCACGTGGTCGACGTGCCCCGGCTGGTGAGTTTTTACGATCTGGCCGTCGAAGATCCGCCGCATCCGGCGCTGACGCGGCTGCGTCGGCGGCTCAACGATATCTACGCCGGCGAATTGGGTGAGCCCTTCACGACCGCCGGATTGTGTTGTTACCGCGACGGCTCCGACAGCGTCGCCTGGCACGGCGACACCATCGGTCGCAGCCTTTCCGAAGACACCATGGTGGCGATCCTCAGCCTCGGCGCCACCCGAACATTCGCCATGAGGCGACGCGGTGGCGGCCCGTCGCTGCGGCTGCCGCTCGCGCACGGCGATCTGCTGGTCATGGGCGGATCATGCCAACGCACTTGGGAGCACGCGGTCCCCAAGACGTCGTCGACGGCGGGTCCGCGGGTCAGCATTCAGTTCCGGCCACGCGACGTGCGCTAGCTGCGGATCGCGCCCACGGCTTTGACAAGCAGGTCGCGGGCCCGTTGCGTGTCGACCGGGGCAACCGGCTGACCCGGGTTCACCAGCGGATTGGCGGTGACGATCACCTGGTAGTCGCCGAACTGAGCGAAGTAGTCGTAGAGCTCGCCCGCGCGCGCTGAGCCGCCGACCAGCAACTGCCGCACCTCGCGGATGCCCAGCGTCTGCGTCCCGTCGATCTTCGGCGCATCGACCACCTCGTTGCCGCCCCGCATCTGGGGACCCGCGAAGGTCACCTTGGAGCAGTCTTTGCCCGGTGCGGCCAACGGCAGCGCCTGGGAGGTCTCGATTGCGATGACGACGAAGCGGTTGCCGCCGCCCTCGGCGGAGACCGCGGCCATATTGCCTTGCACGCCCGGTGGCATGTCCGGTCCGGCGGCCACTTTCGCGCAGTTCGGCGGATCGAAAGTCAGCCCGTCGGGCAGCTTGCGGGAGGCAAAGAACCTGGGATCGATGGCCCTTTCCGCGATGTCCTCGACTTTGAACTCGGGCCCGAAGCTTGACTTCACGGTGACGATCTTGCTGATGTCTGCGTTTGTCGCCGCAGGATTGCCACCCGATGAGCAGCCCGCGAGCACACACACGGACGCGACCGCAAGCCCCAGCTTGAACACCGTGGTCAATCTACCCAAAGCCGACGGCTTAACCGCGCAACGTGGACACCGTTTTGACCAGCAGATCGGCGGCGAATTGCGGAGTCAGCGTCGGGAGCACCGAACCAGGGTCGGTGGTGACGGTGGTGAATGCATAGTAGTCGCCCAGGTATGCGGTGAATGTATATGCCCGCGAATCGATTTCGGTGCCCGACTCGACGGACGTCTTGATGTCGGCCATCATGCCGAGCGTGTCAGCGCCGTCGATACGCGGCGGGTCGATGAGCCGAATGCTGACGGTGGTGTGCGCGGCCGTCATGGTCCACTCGCCACATGCCGCGACGGCGTCACGGTCCAGGGCGACGTCGCTGTGCAACGGGCCCGGCTGCGCCGGAAAGCTCACCAGCACCGCATTGACGATGCCGCCGCTACCCGATCCGGACACCCCCTGCGCGGATCCCTCGCGGCCATCTCGGGGGTCGGGGCCGGGGTCGGCCAGCGCCGCGCACTGTTGCGGCTTGGCGACCGCACCGGCCGCCAGACCCCACATCACCCGCGGTGAGGCTGCGCTGGGGATGCCGGTGCTCACCTCGTAGCCGGGCGGCAGTTCGCGGACGACCTTCTTGATGTTCGCGGGGTTGACGGCGGCTACAGGTGCCGGCGAGGCCAGCCCGGACGGCGAGCCCGAATGTGGTGCGGGCGATGCGCATGCGGCTGCCAGCACCAGCATCGCCGTGCCAATCCAGAACGGCCGCATGCATGTTCATATCACGGCAACCGGTTTATCAGGTAGCTTGACGCCTGTGTGTACACGAGTTCTCTGGAACACCAACGACCTGGCGGTATTGACCGGGCGCAGTATGGACTGGCCGGAGTCCACCGAGCCGCTAATCGTCGCTTTCCCGCCGGGACGCCAGCGAGACGGCGGTGTGGCGGCCGGCGAGACGGTCGTCGAGGAGAACCCGCTGCGCTGGACCAGCAGGTACGGGAGCCTCGTCACCACGGTCTACGGCATCGGCGCCATCGACGGCATCAACGAGCGCGGCCTGGGCGTGCACGGGCTCTACCTCAAGTCGACCGACCTCGGCCCACGTGACCCGTCGAAGCCGGGCCTGCACGCCGGGCTGTGGGCGCAGTACCTGCTCGACCAAGCCGCCACGGTCGCCGAGGCGCTGAGCTTGATGGACGACTTTCAACTCGTCATGGTCGGTGCCCATGGCCACGATGCCACCATCCACCTCGCTATCGAGGACGCCGCCGGCGACTCGGCGATCGTCGAGTACGACCAGGGCCGCCAAGTCGTGCACCACGGTCGCCACTACGCCCTGATGACCAATGACCCGAGCTACAAGGAACAGCTGGAACTGCTATCACAGCAAGATTTTTCACACCCCTCCAAGGAAATGCCGCTGCCGGGCAACGTCAACGCCGTCGATCGCTTCCAGCGTGCGGCGTACTACTTGGCGCTGCTACCCAAGCCGCAAACCATACGTCGGGCGGTGGCCGGAGTGATGGCGATTATGCGCAACGTCTCGGTGCCGTTCGGCGCGCCCTACGGCGAGTTCGGCATCTACGACACCGAATACCGGACGGTTTCGGATCTGACCCAGAAGATTTACTACTTCGAGCTCACCACCAGCCCGAACGTCATCTGGATACAACTCGACGGCCTCGACCTCACCGAGGGGGCGCAGCCGGTCGCGATCGACCCCTTCGACGAAACGCTGACCGGCGATGTCACTTCGCGATTCGCCCCGCACCAGTCAGCATTCTGACCGCTCGAGTCAGCCGACCGCCTCGATCACCTGACGCGCAACGCGTCTGATCTGCTCAGCCACATCGCGCTTCAGATCCAGGTCATGTCGGGTGGGCACATCGATGACGGTGGTGATGACCCCGACGTCTTCGCGCTGCCACACCGCGCCGTGGTGATCCAAGATCATGCGCATCGGGACATTATCGGAAAGCATTCGCGCGGAGAATCTTTCGACGCCATCGACCTCGGCGGCAATCGACAGTGCACCGATCAGAAAGCTGCCGATCCCCCGGCCCTGATAGGCGTCGGCGACCGTGAACGCGACCTCGGCAACAGTCGGATCGGTCTCGTCACGCACAAAGCGCGCGTCGGCTACCGGGTCGGTCCCGTCGGTTACCACCCAGACGAAGTGGTCGACGTAGTCGACCTCGGACAGGTAATGCATCAACGCCGGGGTGGGCGCGCGCGCCGTCATGAACCGCCGATACAACGTCTCGTTGGAAAATTGGATGTGGCCGTGCACGGCCCGCTGGTCGTCGCCCGGCAGGATCGGGCGCAGCATCAGCAGGCTTCGGTCGCGAACCCGAATCGGGATCGGCGTGATGAGTGCGGCAAGGCGCTGGCGCACCGTGCGCAGCAGCCGCGGCATGACCCCGGGGATGTGCGCCATTTCGGTGAAGGCGTCGTTGTCGCCGATCCAACCTGTCAGCGGTTCGGCCGTGATGACCGTCGCGATCCGCGGGACATCACGCAGCAGGGCGATCTCTCCGACGATCGTGCCAGGGGACGCCTGCCCGACGAGCACCCCGCCGTTAGCGTCGACGTGTTTGAACTCGGCGGTGCCCGACGAGATCAGCAGGAACGACACGGCTCGCTCGCCCTGCTGCATCAACACCTGGCCGGCGGGCGCGCGGAGGGGCTGAACGCGGGCCGCCAATGGCAGCAAGTCTTCGATGGGGCATCCCGCGAAGATGTCCATGTTCGCGAGTTCTGCGGCTCGCGCGGCGGTCAACTCGGCCACAGCTCAGGCTATGAGCCGGTCATGCGTACTGGTTGGCCGGGGCGTCGACGCGGGTGATGGCGACCACGCGAAGCGTCGGAATCGGCGCCCTTTTTGGCCGGGGCACCCCCGCAGTCGCCTCGGTCTCAACCTGGCCCTCCACCCTCAGCCAGGTGTTGTCGGGAAACTTCCACGCGGTGCCGCCGGTGGTGCTGCGCAGATGGATGCGGGCCAGTTGGGCATCGGCGGCGCAACAGATGATGACGATGCGGGCAAGGTCCACACCGCCGGGTTCGTTCAGGACGAAGCCGGTGATCGTGACGAGCCGGTTCGTCAATGATCCCGAGGTGTCCTGGGCCGCCCGCATCAACACGTCCGGCAGCGAGACCTCGGGAGCACGTCCGGACGGCAGCGGCGGAAACCCCCGGGGCGACGCGTCATTCGAGGTACTCCGCACCGACGCCGCTTGCGGAAGCAACGCCGGGGGCGACACAAAGATCAGCACCACGATGGGCACGACGAGCAACCACAGGACACCCGAGCGGTGGGAGTGTTCATCTTGGAGATCGGGGTGATGGTGCCCCGGACCGCCACGGCGAATGTCCCCGACGATCGCCACCAGCGCGAGACCAACCAGCAGGACGGCGGTAATCGCCAGCCAGGGCAACAGTTCCGGCTTGACGTAGCGGGTGAACGCCCCGCTGACTGTGATGAGGCCGATGCTCAACCCCACCAGCAACAGGATGGTGTTCTCGGACTCGCGGCTCATGCCGAACTACCTAGCACGAGCACACCGACCAGAGTCGCCACCGCGGTGGCAACCACCAAAGTGGCGGGCGCGAACCGGGCGGCGAATGCCCGCCCGAACATGCCCGACTGCATGGCCAGCAGCTTGACGTCAACGGCCGGCCCGACAACCAGGAATACCAGCCTCGGCACCAGCGGAACCATGGTCAGACTGGAGGCCACAAATGCGTCGGCCTCCGAACACACCGCGAGCGTCACCGCCAGCGCCGCCATCACCACGACACCGAGGATCAGGTGCGCGCCCACGTGCTCGAAAACCCGCGGCGGCACCAGAACGTGCAAAGCCGCTGCGGCGGCGGCCCCGACGACCAGGTAAGCCGCCGCCTGCAGAAAATCCTGCCGGGCCACTTCGCAGAAAACCAGCCACCTCGATCCGGACTCGGGAGGATGCGGCGGTAGCCGACGGGTGATCCACTCGGTACGGCCCCAACGTGACCACGCCCAGCCCATCAGCACCGCGGTCAGAAATGATGCCCCCACCCTGGCCAGCACCATCTTCGGCTGACCGGGAAACGCGACGGCGGTCGCGACCACCACGACCGGGTTGATGGCCGGAGCGGCCAGCATGAACGTCAGCGCCGCCGCCCCAGTTGCCCCGCCGTCTCCGAACAAGCGTCGCGCCACCGGCACCGAGCCGCACTCGCATCCGGGCAACGCCGCGCCGGCCAAGCCGGCCGCCAGGATCGCCGGCTCAGCACGGCGGGGCAGCCATCGCACCAACCGCTCAGGCGACACAAACACCGCAATCAGCCCGCTGACCAGCACACCTAATCCCAGAAAGGGCATCGCCTGAACGAAGACACCGCAGAAGACGGTGCCCGCAGTCGCCAACATGTCGTGGCTCGCCACGGCAGCGCGCAACCAGGCACCCAAGATCGCGAACACCACCAGGCCGAAGACGAGCACTTCCATGGACCCGATGGAGCCGATGCGCATTACGCGCCCAGCCGTCATTGCGCCCGCCCGGCTAGCTGCATCTGGTCAAGCGTAATGAATTTGGGTACCAACCGAACAATCACACTGGCGTCACAGACCTTGCGGACTGCGCGGATGCCCGACGCGCTAACGTCAACGACACCGACGACGGAGGTACACATGGCTGGGCAGATACCGCTGGTCGACTATCTGGTGCTGGACGGGGACCAGCCGCACTTGGTCGCGCACGAGTGCACCAGCTGCGGCGCCCGGTTCTTCGACCGGCGCAATGCCTGCGCCGGCTGCTTCGGCACCGACTTCACCGCCGTCCCGATCGCGACCGAGGGCACGGTGCGCGCGTTCACCATCGTCGCCTTCGCGGCACCGGGAATCCCGACCCCGTTCGTGGCGACGGTGGTCGATTGCGATGGAACTCAGGTCCGCGCCAACCTCATCAACGTCACGCCCGATCCCGAGCATGTCCACGACGGCATGAAGGTGCGGCTTGCCACCTACTCGCTCGGCGCCGACACCGACGGCACCGAGGCGATCGGATTCGGTTTCGAGCCCGTCTCGTGACGGACAAAGTTCCCACCCTGACGAAGGAGCACCGACCATGAGCGCCAGTGACGAGGTCTGGATCCTCGGGATCCGGATGACCAAGTTCGGCAAGCACGTCGACCTCGACACCGTCGACCTCGCGGCCGAGGCCGCCTCGGGCGCGCTCGCGGACGCGGGCGTCACGATGAAGGACATCGGCGTCATCGCGGCCGGCAACCTGATGAACGCGAGCGCCGGCATCGGCCAACAGCTGCAGAAGCAGATCGGCCAGACCGGTATCCCGGTTTACAACGTCGCTAACGCGTGCGCCACCGGCGCCACCGCGCTGCGGACCGCGATCATGGCGGTGAAGGCCGGAGAGGTCGATTACGGCCTGGCCGTCGGTGTCGAGAAACTCGCCGGCGCCGGCCTGCTCGCCGGCGGCTCGTCGACAAAGGATGCCGACACCTGGACGCCGAAGGGCCGTTACGGCGCGGTGGCGCCGGTCGACGGCCGGATCGGCACCGAGACCATGCCCGGTGTGTTCGCCCAGATCGGCACGGAATACGGCCACAAGTACGGCGGCACGAGTTTCGAGCTTTTCGCCAAGATCAGCGAAAAGAACCATGCCCATTCAACTCTCAACCCGCTTGCGTCCTACCAGAAACGGTTCACGCTCGAGCAGATCATGAACGACGTGATGATCGCGTACCCGAACACTCGCCCGATGTGCTCGGCCAACTGCGACGGCGCCGCGGCCGCGGTGGTGTGCAACGGCGAGACGCTGAAGTCGCTGTCGCTCGAGCAGCGCCGGCGCGCGGTGAAGGTGTCGGCGTCGGTGCTGACCACCGACCCCTACGAAGAGGGTTGCCAGGTGCTGCCGAACGTCAACACACTCACCCGCAAAGCCGCCGAGATCGCTTACGCGCAGGCCGGAATCGCCCCCGGCGATCTCGACCTGGTTGAGCTGCACGACTGCTTTGCCACCGCCGAGCTGGTGCACTACGACAACCTGATGCTGTGCGAAGTGGGCGGCGCCGCAGACTTTTTCAACTCCGGTGTCACCTGGCGGGACGGTTCGACACCGGTAAACGTGTCGGGCGGCCTCGAGTCCAAGGGCCATCCCATCGCGGCGACGGGCATCGCCAACATCTGGGAGATCTGCCACCATCTCCGTGGCGAGGCGGGCGACCGCCAGATCGAGAACGCGAAAGTGGGCCTCGCGCACGTCATCGGACTCGGCTCCGCCTGCGGCGTGCACATCCTGGAAAAGTCCGCGGTATAACTAGTTTCGAACGGGCTCGGTCCCCAGGTAAGCCACGATCGCGTTGGTCAGCCCTTGCCGCGCGAGGTCCAGGTCGGAATAGCTGCCGAGTTGACGTTCCGACGTGATGCCGCGCATCGCCCCCGGAATGAAGGTGGCGACTTCACGCACTCGGTCGGGGTCGACGTTTAGGTCGGCGAAGGCGCTCTGGCAGGTTGCCAGCCAGCCCTGCCCCCAGGACTGCAGTTCGGCGGCCGTGCGCGGGTAGAGGCGTTCGAGTTCGGCGGGGTCGCGTGGCAGTGCGGCGCGCAGGTTTTCGATCGCGCGAGAGTCGGTCGCCGTGAGGCCGTCGTAGAGGGTGTCGATGATCTTCGCGACGCGCTTGTGCAAAGGCGCCGTCTTGTCGGCGGGTATGAACACGTCGGCCCGTCGCTCCGCGGTGCGGTGCAGAACCGCGGCCCACAGTCCGTCGGCATCACCGAACTGGTACTTCACCGCACCCCAGGTGGCACCGATCAGCTTGGCGATCCGATTGGCCGACACGGCTGCGGGGTCGCCGGTGGCCAATGCCTTCAACGCAGCGTCCAGCATGTTCTCGCGGGTGGCATTGCCGCGCCGGTTGGTGCGCTGCGGCCGAATGGCCGTGTCGGTCATCTAGCAGATGATACGGCCGGGCCCGACCATACGTTTCGATGTTTCGCAGAACCCTCGTTGATTTTGTAAATGAGCCCACTATGCTTCATTTCGAAGAATGGAGTAGCTCAGATGGCGAAACCACCGCTTTCGATGAAACCGACCGGCTGGTTCCAGGTCGCCTGGTCCGACGAGATCAAGGTCGGCGACGTGCACAAGATACACTACTTCGGCCAGGAAATGGTGGCCTGGCGTGCGCAGTCGGGGCGGATCACCCTGATGGACGCCTACTGCGAGCACCTGGGTGCTCACCTGGGTTTCGGCGGCCACGTCGAGGGCGAGGTCATCGAGTGTGCCTTCCACGGCTGGCAGTGGGACCACGAGGGCCGCAACGTCTGCATCCCCTACGAGAAACGGCCCAACCGGGGGCGCAAGATGCGCACCTACCCGGTGGTGGAGCGCAACGAGTCGATCTACATCTGGCATGACACGCAGGGCCGGGATCCGTACTTCGGCGTCCCCGACGTGTTCGCAGGCTTCGAGGACGGCAGCAGCCTGGCCGACTACTGGCCGCGCGCCAGCCTTTACGAACAGAGACTTGAACTGCATCCGCAGTACGTTCTGGAGAACGGGGTCGACGTCGAACATTTCAAGTTCGTGCACAAGACGCCGATCGTGCCGGTGTTCACCCGCCACGACTTCGACAATCCGGTGTCCTACGTCGACTTCACCATCACCTTCGAAGGCGACGAAAATCAGTCGATCGACGACGTCAAGAGTGGCGTCGAGGCGATCAACGGCGGGCTCGGTATCGCAGTGACCAAGAGCTCGGGCATGGTCGACAACCGCACCATCTCGGCCGTCACCCCCGTCGACGAGAACACCTCCGACGTGCGGTTCACCGTCTATATCGGCCGCACCCCAGGCAGTTCCGACCCTGCACGTCAGGAAAGGGCCCGAGCCAAGGCGCAGGAGTTCGGCCAAGAAGTCATCCGGCAGTTCAGCCAGGACATCTATATCTGGTCGCACCAGCGATATTCGGACCCGCCCGCATTGTCGCCAAAAGAGTTCAAGGGCTTCACCGCGATCCGCGAATGGGCCAAACAGTTCTATCCCGACGGTCAAGGCGGCAGCGCCTCGGAACTGCGTTCGGCCGCTGCCGCGCCCGCAGCCCAATGAACTCGGTATCTAAGCGCCCGTCTCGTCGGGCTGCCCGGCGCGGCGGCCGAATCCGGTGTAGCTGCGTATCAACGGAAGTGTGGCCATCGTGGCGAAGCCCGGTTCGGCGTCGCAGACGCCCGGCACGGCGTTGAGCACTTGCATGCCGGTCGCCACACTGGCCGCGCGGACGTGCTCATGCATGCTGGCCGGGCGGCTGAAACTGGCCAGCGAGATGAAGTGCGTTTGCATCGAGGGATCACCTTCGATGGTTAGCGTCCACCCATCCCTGGGTTTGGGCCAGTGCGAGGGATATTCGTTGCCGACCGTCCATAATGTCTCGATCTCGACCAGCGCCTCGCCGCCCCGTCGGCCGACCCAGTTCCACCGCTGCCCGGCGGTGGTGCCGGCCTTGAGAACGTGATCGAAGATCTGATGGTCCTGTTGGGCGGCAACGGGCTCCACCGACGCCGTGACTTCGTCGATGTCGGCGCCCAGCGCGTCGGCCAGCAACCAGACCTCTTCGACAAAGATCGAGCTGTTGAATGCGAGGAAGCCGCCAGCGCTGGTACTGACCTGGTCGAGGGGTTGCCCGAATCGCATGTTGTCGAACGTGATTGAAGTGCTTTCGTAGACCGTCCAGTCGGCGCGCTCCTGCAGTGTGATCTTGTCGATCGTTCGACTCATCCCCGACAGCGCGAGCGGCAGCACGCCGGACAGGTTGCCGGGATTCAGCCCGCTGCCGTGCACGGTGCTGTTTCCTTGCTTGCATGCGGCCAACAGTCGCTCCCGATCTCCTGACGCGGCGCGATCGGGGTGGAACAGAAACGCGGTGGTAACGACGTTTGCGCCGCTGGCCAGGATCGAGCAGACGTCATCGAGGGATGCGGTGCGCGGCGTGTAGATCACGCAGTCGGCGCCCAATGCCAGCACGTGTTCGGCGTCTGTGGTGGCGGTGACACCGATGGGGTCACGGCCGGCCAGCGTGCCGGCGTCGACGCCGTCCTTGTCATCGGAGTAGACCTTGACGCCAATCAGCTGCAAATCGGGTCGGTGATCGATGATGGTCGAGAGGATCTCGGTCCCGACGGTGCCGGTACCCCATTGCACGACCCGGCAGGGCCGACCCGGGTGGGGCGGAGCGGTCATCCGAAGTCGCGCTAGTTACAGGGGGCGTCGCCGGGCGTGTAATACGGCACCCCGTCGGGCCCGTAGCACGGCGGCCGACCCGCGGCGGCCTGCGCAGCCGCCTCGTCGCTTCCCGCGACCGCCACTCCAGCGACCGCGGCGTCGCCAGCAATGTTCGAGCAACCACCTACGTCGACATGGCGGCCACCGGCGTCGGCACAGACTTCGGCCTGGCTGACTGCCGGCGTCTGGATCGTCGCGATCGCCACGGGTGCTGCCGCAAGCGCTGCCACCATTGCGAAGCCGGCGGCCCAAGAACTAATGCGTTTACTCACTGCGGTCATCTCCTCATCGAAATGAACCTCGCCACAAACGCCGCTGCCAACGTCGTTGCTGACGCCGAATAGAGGCGAACCTTGTGATTGGAGTGTAGGCGCCTCGGTTGGCTCAATTGCACCTGTTGGCGTCGACCCATCTGCCGTTGTAGCTGACACATGCGCCGCCGTTCGGGGGCGGCGGTGGGTCGTAGGGCATCGGGGCGTAGTAGGCGGGCGGCGGAACGTAGGGTGCGACGGCGTCGGCGACGTTGGCGCAGCCACTCACCGACACTCGTCGCCCGACGCTGGCACAGACGTCGGCGTTGGCAACCCCCGTGGGCTGGATGGTGAGAATTGCACCGGGGATGGCGACGAGCGCCAGGACGCCGGCTGCCGTGACGGTCCATGACCGTGTCCAGTTAGTCATATAAGTGCCTCTTTCTAAGAACCGAGCGGTCCTGGGGCCAGATCGCAGCGGCTTCGCAGATCGGTGAGTGGCTGGCGGATACCGTTGATCTCGGACTCGACCTGCGGGTGGGCATCCATGTAGGCCTGCACTCGGTCATGGATTTCCGAGTTCGGCTGCCCTTTAAGGCCGGTGAAGAAGTCGTTCACGTCCGGGTGGCTGAACAGGTAGGCGCCCATCGCCGTTCCGACGTTGCCCGATGCCACCGCCAGGTCACCGGCCGTGCAGTTGGGCGGTGGTACGGGGGGCTCGGCCGAGGCGATTGAAGCCCCCCCGATAAGCATCGCGCCGCCGGCGATCATGCCCAGCATTGCGCCGCGAAGAGTATGTACTGACATCAACATGGCAACTTCCTCACTCGGCGGCCACACGAACCACCGTTTCTCCCAGCTAAACACACCGTAGGACGAGATCCTTGCGAGATCCTTGCGAGTGACAATTCCGGACGCCCGCGCCGATCCGATTTAACCTGGATCCGTGACCAGCAAGCAAGTGGCCGGCGGAGTGGTGCACGAACTGCCGGCAGACCTGCGCAAAGCACTCATCTCCAATTCCTCCGCCCTCGCCGCCTGGCAGGACATCACGCCGTTGGCGCGCAACGAGTTCATCTGTTGGGTCGAGGACGCCAAGCAAGAGCCGACCCGAAAGCGCCGCATTCGCCGGACGCAGGAGGAGCTGGAAGAAGGCCAGCGCCGCCCCTGCTGCTGGCCGGGATGCAAGCACCGCGAACGCACCGGCAAGCCCTAGCGGCGATGCCGTAGTTCGTCGAGAACCCCGTCGACGGCATCCTCGGACAGCCCGGCGGGAAAGGCGGGCAACACCCGGTCGATGACGCCATCACAACGATGCGCCAGCGCGGCGGCCAGCTCCGGCAGCAGAGCGACCACGGCGAACGCCCGCAGCACTGAAAGGAAAGGACCGTGGTTGATCTCGCCCGTCCAGCATCCGTCGTACCCGCGCCGCTCGAACCTGGCGACCGTTGCCGGCACTCGGGTGAGGTCGCTGGGTATGCCTCGGTCGATCCTGAAGCCGACTGCTCTCACCACGGATATCGACGTTACGGTAAGGAATTCAGTACGGTCAACGACCCATGCCCCCGACCTTTGAGAATGGAACTGGTATGAAGCCGACGCTGCGGGATGCCGTCCTCGGCGCATGGGAATTGGTGTCGTTCGTCGCGCGCGACGTGGCCACCGGCGGGGACCGTCAGCCACTCGGCTCGGCACCGCGCGGCCTGATTCTCTATACCGCCGACGGCTACATGTCGGCCCAGCTCGCCGAGTCGGACATGAGTGAGTACATCTCATACGGTGGCCGCTACTCGGTCAACGAGGAAACATCGACTCTGCACCACGACGTCACCATCTCGATGATGCCGGAACTGTTGGCGCAACCCCAGTTTCGGAATGCCAGCATCGACGGCGACCTGTTGACTCTCTCGGCGACGAGGGCCGACGACGCTGGCGTGACGACGCACAGCAGACTGGTGTGGCGGCGGCCATCGCCTACGCCGCGGACAGAGTGACGAGCGAGTGACGGGATTCGAACCCGTGTATACGGCTTTGCAGGCCGCTGCCTAGCCGCTCAGCCACACCCGCACAAACCATCACCTTGCCAGCACGACCACTGGCAGCCCAGTGTTTGGCTCGGCCCGATCATTTCCGCACGACGGCGCCTTGGTCAGCGGCGGCACGCGCCCGCCCGGACGGCAATCAATGCCGTAGTGGCGGCGCGGTCAGCGACGGCGTAATCGAGGGGCTCTTCGGTGCGGTCCACCTCGGGGGCTGTGTGTTGTCGGCGTATCAAATGCGCATTTGCAAACCCGTTGCTAGGTGTCAGAACTCGCTGGTTCTTGCTGAGCGGTCCGGTCGGTTGGATCGCGCTCTTCGGGCATCGCGTCCTCGGCGAGGTGATCGAGGACGCGTTCCTGCACGGCGGCCAGGACGTCGAGTTCAGCCGGGGAGAGCAAGTCGATGAAATGGCGGCGCACGTTGTCCACGTGACGAGGTGCGGCCTCCTCGATAGCGGCGCGCCCGGCCGGCAGAAGGCAAATCATGGTGCTGCGCGCATCGGAGGGATTGGTTTCGCGGGCGATCAAACCCCGTTCCTCCATACGACGGGTTTGGTGCGATAGCCGGCTCTTCTCCCACTGCAGCAGGCCGCAGAGTTCCTGAGCGGGCATGCAGTCACCCGGGTGCTCCGAGAGCGCGACGAGGATCTCGTAGTCGGTCTCGGTGAGCCCAAACTCGTTCAGCAGGTGCTGATGTAGGCGAAGGCGGAGTCGGTGGTGCACATGCACGAAGGTCCGCCAGGCACGGTCCTCGCGAGTGTCGAGCCAGTTCGGTTCGGTTGCCATGTTCCCTACCAGCTTTGGTTCAAGGATGAACCAAAGGTTGTCTGCTGCATTTCTCCTACGCCAACCGAGCCTAGACGGAATTGGTTGACGTGTCAACCTTCTTGCGTTAGCGTTGGTTGAAGCATGAACAACCACCAAACCATCGCGGTTTAGGAGCCACCATGAACGTCGCGCTATGGATCGTCTCGGGTCTACTCGCCGCCGCCTACCTCGCGGTGGGTGGCTTGAAGATCGTCAAGTCGCCCAAACAACTCGCCGAAAACCCCAACACGGCGGCGGTCGCCGAGGAGCTATCGCCACCCGCGATCAAGGCCATCGGCGCGATTGAGGTAGCCGGAGCACTTGGTCTGGTCCTGCCCTGGCTCACCGGTATTGCCCCTATCCTCACGCCGGTCGCTGCGCTCGGGCTCGTTGCGGTACAAATAGGCGCGATGGTGTTCCATGGCCGTCGACGCGAATTCAAACAGTGGCCGGTTAACTTGGTCTTCGCAGGGCTTGCCGCGTTCGTCGCGTGGGGTCGCCTCACCGGAATGGGCGGATGAACGTCGTCGACACTTCGATCCGATGCGGGCAGCAGGATCTACCGCGATAAGCGAAGATGGGTGGGTGGACGACGTCGCTGAAACCCAGCTGGCCTGGGACCTAGCCGAGCTTGCCAGTCGCCACATCTCTGAGCGCGATCGCACTGATGTACATACCGCCATTGGTGGAGGCGATTGCTACGCCGCTATCGGGACCCTGCTCAAGACGATCGTCCGGGCGAGAGTGCCAGTACCTGGCACTCTCGCAGCCAGGATCGACGACTGGCGCGCCCCATATGCACATCATGCCGACGCGCCCCGATTGAACGAATTACTCACTGCCATAAGCTCGTTGAGCGATAAATCGGACGTGCGCTCGCCCGACAACACCTTGTAGCTGAGGTTCAGCTGAGCGGGCGGATCTGCCGTCGGTTACGTTCGACGACTTGACGATAGCGCTCGCCCAAGCCGTCGGTATCCCTTTCAGCGGCGGCGGCAATCGTCTGCTCGGCGGCCAGGGCAGGATCGATGATCGCGGCGGTGCCGGCCACGTAAATCGCCTTGAGGCCCTGCATAACTGGTGGGGGATTTGTTGCTATAACCGGTTGCCAATTCGATGTCCGTCCAGCAGGCCGGTCAATCCGCTCGGTTGATGCGGTCCGATGGCGATCTGCTCGACAACTCCGACGCCGCGGCGGTCACCCATCGTTGCGATCACCAGGTTTTGGAGGTGGATTGAGGCGAAGTCGGTGGGATCGAAGTCCTCCAGCCTGATCGACTCGCGTCCCGTCTCGAGCGGGCCGTGGATGCTTCCGTGACCCCATTGTGGGTGCCAGTAGCCGATCCCGCGCATGCGGAAGGTGAAGACCTTCTCGATCTCGATAAGGACTTCGCCGTCGTCGGGGTCATCGAACCACAATCGCGCGCTTTTGAGTTCTCGGCGCCCAGGCTCCCAGTCGATTTCGTAGCGGATGTCATGACATTCGCGGACGCCTGCCGTGCTCCATGCAGGTGCGCCGTCGGGGATGGGATCGATGACCAACGCGGTCTCGAACCATGCCACATCCTCGGTATCGACCGCAGCGAGTACGGCCGCGCCAAGCCGTGGTCCGACGCATTCGCCGCGGCTTGCCGGCGCCGAGTTCAGTAGTCCAGCCGAACGCAGCGAGATGATGCTGAGCACCATCAAGGATTTCAGTACCTACTTCGTTCCATTGATCGAGGCACGGCGTGTTGAGCCGAGAAACGACCTAGTCAGTGCGATGGTCGCGGCGATCGACAACGAATCACTGAGTACTGTCGAAACCTTGATGGTGGCCATCACCATCAAGGTCGCCGGCAACGAAACGACGACCAATCTCATCGGCAACACCGTGGTCGAACTGCTGGCCAACCCCGACCAGCTCAAACTATTGCTCGACGACCTGAGACCACAAACCAGTGTGTCACTGAATCTCGCGCTACCGTTCACCTCAGGCCACATGTCCCAGTTGGGGTACCGGGTGGTGGTGCCCCGCGAGGCCGTCGGCGGGACTCCCGCCGTCTACGCCGACCTGGTAATCACACACACGATGGCCATGCTGTCCACCATTACGACGGTCGAGGCACTGACTGCGGAGTGGCACCGAAAAGCATTGTGAGAGATGCTGATCACCGGTTCACCGGCCGCTATTCAAATCGCAAAAGTGCGCAGGCGGCGATGGCGACCTGCGTGCTTCGCTCATGCGAACCGGGCGTCCGGCACCTACAGTTGTAGGTTATGACGAACATCGGCAGGTCGGAGATCGCGCTGCGCGCGAGCGCGGGCCTATTCGTCGTGTTGGCCGGATCCAGTGCGGTTCTCAGCGGCGTGACGTACCGGGCACCGGCGCCGGGCACGTCAGCGCCGAGCGCCATGCCGAGCGAAATCCACTCGTCGCCAACCGCTCCCGTCGGCGGAGGCATGCCTTCGTGGAATTGCATTCTCGGCATGAACTGCATCTGCATTCGCGGTCTTAACTGTCCGGGTACTGTCCCGCAGCACCATCCCGCTCCCGCCGCCGGCCATCCAAACGACCCTCCCCCCGCCGCCGGGCCCCCCGGCGGTGGCGGCTGATTCTGGTCCCCGCGCGGACCAAGCGCGAAGGCCGACGCCGCTCACCATCAGCTGCGAGGCAGACCGAGTACTCGCTGGGCGATGATGTTGCGCTGGATTTCGGATGTGCCACCCGAGATGGTGCCCGCGAAACTCCCCGTGTAGCGGGCGAACCAACTTCGGGGCGAGTGGTCCATCCCGAGCGCGTTGTAGCGGGACGTGGACGCCGGATGGATCAGCCCATCCGCACCGGCAGCGGCCAGAGCGTGTTCGGTCGCGGTCTGCGCGGCCTCGGACCCCAGCACCTTCAGGACTGACAACGCGGCGACGTCTTCCTCGCCGCGTGACGCACGAGCGAGCGCCGCCGAACCGAGCAGACGCAGGGCCTGGTCGTCCATCACCAGGGTTGCGTAGTGGTCCCGATCGATAGCGGTTGCGGGACGGATGTCTTGCACCAGATCGCGCAGCCGATCGGCGAAACTCATCCAGAGCATGGTCCGTTCGTGACCCAACGATCCGTTGGCCACCCGCCAACCGCCATGGAGCTCTCCGACCAGATTCTCGGCGGGAACCCGAGCGTCGGTGAAGAACACCTCGTTGAAATCCAGATGGTCACGGTCGTACACGTAGGCGAACGGCCGGCACTCGACTCCGAGGGTCTCAGTGGGGATGAGCAGGACGCTGATGCCCTTGTGCTTCGGCGCTTCGGGATCGGTGCGCACGAAGGTGAGCAGGACGTCCGAGTCGTGGGCGCCGGAGGTCCACACCTTCTGACCGTTGACCACGAAGTCGTCGCAGTCCCGCACGGCCGCGGTCCGTAGGCCGGCCAGATCGGAGCCCGCGCCCGGTTCGCTCATCCCAAGCGCTGCCGTCATCTCCCCGCGCAGGATCGGCACCGCCCACCGCCGTTTCTGCTCGGGCGAGCCGAATGTCAGTAGCGATGCCGCGATGATCCCCACGCCCTGCGGGTTGAAGGACTGATAGATCCGCCTGCGGGATAGTTCCTCGCGGTGCACGAACTGCTGCAGCAGTGTCGCGTTGCGGCCACCGAATTCCGGTGGATTGCCCGGCAGCAGCCAGCCGTGGTCGAACTGCAACCGCTGCCAGCGCCGGGCCCATTCCGGTATGTGCGACGTGGACCGCGAGCGCTCGGCCGCTTCCGCCTCGGCAGGCAGGTGTTCGTCGAGAAAGGCGACGAATTCGGATCGGAACGCCTCCACATTCCCATCAAAGGTCAGCTGCACGGCGCTCCTTCCCGGTAGACACTTTCGTCCAACATATCAAGTACTTAATATTAAGTGGTTGACAATCCTCCGCCGTACCGGAGATGGTACGAAGACCGACCCACACCATGGAGGGCAATTTGCTCGACGGAGAGAAGATCCTCGTCACCGGAGTCACGGGCAAAATCGCCTTTCCGATCGCAAGGGCGCTGGCCGGCCGCAACGACGTCTGGGGCGCGGCGCGCCTGCGCAATCCCCAGGACATCGACAACCTCGTCGCCGCCGGGATAACGCCGCTGCCGCTGGACATGTCCACGGGCGACTTCTCCGCTGTCCCCAGCGACTTCAGCTACGTCTTCCATGCCGCGGTGGACACCGGCACCGGCGACTGGCAGCGCTGCCTCAAGACCAACGCGCACAACTCCGGCGAGCTGCTGTATCACTGCCGCACAGCAAAGGGTTTCGTGCTGTGCTCGACCGGATCGGTCTACGGATACCCCGGCCGACGCCCACTGACCGAGGCGGACGGTCCCGGCGTGCCGCTGCGGGCGAACTACAGCTTCTCCAAGGTCGCCGCGGAGTCGGTGTGCAGCTGGATCTCGGAGCGGTTCGCAATTCCACTGACCATCATCCGGATCTGCTCCACGTACGGACCGCAGGGCGGGGCGCCAGCCGATCGATTCGAGATGATGTTGGCGGGCAAGACGATTCGGCTCTATCCCGACGCGCCGAACAACTACAACCCGATCTACGAGGACGACTACGTTGAACTCGGCATCCGCGCCATGGAGGTCGCCGCCTCGCCGCCCATCGTCGTGAACTGGGCGGGTAGCGAGACGGTGAGCGTCGAGGACTACTGCGCGTACATGGGCCAACTCGTCGGTATCGAGCCGTCGTTCGACTACACACCCGAAGCGCACACCCCGCTGTGGCCGGACGTCACCTACATGCACCAGCTGCTCGGACGCACCAAGGTCAGCTGGCGCGACGGGTTCCGGCGGATGATCCGGGCCCGCCACCCCGAACTCGAACTCGCCACCATTGACTCGACCACACGAGAGGTCCAACGCTGATGCTGTTGCCGGGCAGGCCATCCGACGAGATCCCCGACGTTCTCACGACGGGTAACGGCGATATCACCACCACGTTCGTGTCCATGTCGACACGCCACCCCGACGGCACGGACGCTGACTACCTGCAGTGGCACACCCTCGATCACCGGCCCGAGCAGCACCGCCTCAGCGCCATCCGGGCCTCTCTTCGGCTGGCGTCGACGCCGGCCTGCCGCGCGGCAAGGGCGGTGCGGCACGAGCGTTTCGACGCGGTGGATCACGTGATGACCTATTTCTTCGCCGATGTCGCCGGCATGGATGGATTCCTCGCTCTAGCTAGGGGGCTAATCGGTGCCGGGCGCAAAATCCCGCTGTTGCCGCACGTCGAGCGTGGCGTCTACGGGGTGCAGGGCAGAGCCGCCGCCGCGCGAATCAAAATCGGCTCCGACGTGCTGCCGTGGTGGCCGGCCCGCGGCGTGTACCTGCTGCTGGAAACGCACGAGGCGCCAACGACAGAGCTGCTAGAGGTCGAGGGCGTCGCCGGCATCTGGTCGATGGCCGCACTCGACGTCGGTCCTAGACTGGCGAGCGCACCAGCGGGGCAGCAACTCACCTACTGCTTCCTCGATGACGACCCGGTCGCCACCGCGGAACGGCTACGGCCCGTCCTCGAGAAGCGCTGGAAGGCAACGAACATCGAACCGCTCTTCGCCGCACCGTTTCACCCTGTCGTGCCGTACGAGTGGGGCCGCTATGTGCCGTAGCCGGAGGCGCTCGTGCGACTAGGCCTGATGATTGGCTCCGACAAGGAGCGGGCACGTTCTGAACGTCTGGCCGGATTGCTCGCCGATGGCCAGGCCGCCGAAAGTGCGGGATTTACCTCGTTTTGGATTCCGCAGGTTCCCGGTTACCTCGACGCCATGACCGCGATCGCACTGCTCGGCCGGGTGACCGACCGAATCGAAATCGGCACGGCCGTGATACCAATTCAGACGCGCCATCCCGTCGCGATGGCGCAGCAGGCGTTGACCACTCAGCTGGCATGTAGCGGCCGGTTCGCCCTGGGGCTGGGCCCGTCGCACGATTGGATCGTGGACGGTCAACTGGGCCTCTCGTACGATCGCCCGGTTCGCTTGATGCGCAACTATCTCGAGGTGCTCGGCGCCGCGTTCTCCGGACCAGGATCCGTCGACATCGAGAACGACAGCTACCGCGTGCACAGCCCGTTCGATGTCGCCGACCCGATGCCTATGCCCGTGCTGCTGGCCGCGCTCGGCCCGGCCATGTTGCGGATCGCCGGCGAGCAGGCGAGCGGAACAATCCTCTGGATGGCTGACGAGCGCGCGATCCACGACCACGTCGCACCCCGAATCAATTCAGCAGCAACGGATGCCGGACGGCCAACGCCGCGCATCGTCGCCGGCGTTCCCGTCACGCTGTGTTCGAACGGCGACGTCGACGATGCACGAGCGTACGCGAGCGAAGTGCTCGGCCACGCCCACTTCTCGCCAAATTATGTGCGCCTCTTGGAGCACGGCGATGCGGCGGACGTCGGAGACACCATGGCCGCCGGGGACGAGCAAGCGGTCCTCGCTCGACTTCTTCGCTACCGCGACGCCGGAGTAACAGACCTCGCCATTCGCATCGTCCCACTGGGTGACGAGGCCAGTGCCCGCACGGAGTCACGGACGCGGACCCAGCAATTCCTCGCCTCGCTCTGCCCGGAGCTCTGAACGGCGCGCTCTCAGGAGTGCTCTGGCTGGACACCGAATGTGTTGACGGCCATCGCCAACAAGAGGTAGCCGCCGATCGTGAAGACCAGATCCATCCGCTGTTCGTCGGTGAAGACCCGGCCCAGTTCTTCCCACGTCGCTTCCGAGACTGTGTAGTGGGTGGTGAGGTCATCGACCGCCTGGATCACCACCTGGTCGTGCGCCTCGGGGCAGTTGCCGGATTCGATGCCGCTGACGTCCTCGGGACTCAGACCTGCCCGGGCGGCGATGGGGAGGTGGTGCGACCACAGGTAGTCGGAGTTCCCGCGCAGTACCACGCGCAGCAGGGCGACTTCCCGTATCCGCGGCGAAAGTGTCGAATTCATCAGCAGGTAGGCGTTGAACGGCAGATAGGCCGCGGTCAGGTCCGGGTGGCGCACCATGGTCGCCAACACGTTGCCGGCACCGCTCGGGTTAGTCCGATCGGGAGGTATAAGCGAGGCCAGCGACGCGCGGGCGGCGTCGTCCCATTCCTGGGCCGGCAGCGGTGTCAGCCGTAAGGGGTGTCGGTCGGTCATTACTGGATCGGTTCGTCGCCGAGCACGGTGGTGCGCAGCATTTCCCGTGCCGAGGTCGGGTCGTAGGGCGCGGCCCGGTGCAGGACTCCCCGGTTGTCCCAGATGACCGTGTCACCGACAGACCAAGTGTGGCTGTAGACCTTGTCGCGCACGGTGGCGCGATCGAGTAGCTCGTCCAGCAAGGCGCGGCCCTCATCGAGATCCATGCCGACCACGTAATCGGCGGAGGCACCCAACACCAGCGACTTGCGGCCACTGCGGTGCGTCCACACCAGCGGGTGCTCGTGGGTACGCCGGGATCGCCAACGCTCCACCTGCTCTGGACTGGCGTCCGGGTGCGCGCGCCGCTGGGAGGCTTCCAGCGAGTGCACCACGCGCAGCGAGCCGAAGCGACCTTTCTCCTCGTCGGTAAGGGCCTCATAGGCGGAATACGAACTGGCGAATTCGGTTTCGCCGCCCCACTCCGCGACCTGCTTCGCCGACAGAACGGTAGCCATCTGCGGATATTCCTCCCCCAGGGGTGTGCAGCCGTCGATGTGCCAATCAAAGGTCCCCTTCAAGTACGCGGCCGAGGAATTCTTGGACTTATCCAGGGTGACCGGGTAAATCCCGGCGACGGGGTGGTGACCGTCGGCGGAGTGATCGATCTCGCCAAGCCGGCGACAGAAGGCGACCTGGGCCTGCGGGTCGAGTTGCAGGCCCCGGAAGACCAGAACTCCGTTGTCTTCCAACGCATCCAAGACGGCTTCACCGACCGGGTCGTCGGAGGCCAGCGAGCCCGGGTCGAGGCCGGCGACCTCGGCACCGACGGAATCGGTGAGCTTCGTGATGGTGAGCAGACTCATGGCCTGTCCTTTCTGCCGAATTTCAATGATTCGAGTGGTGCGCTGGGGTTGGGCACCGAGGTCAGGGCACCGGTTCGCCGGTACGGATCATGACCGCGTCGGCGGCGTCGACCGGCGCGGGTTGGTGCATGATCTCCACCGCCATCGCCACCATGATCAGCGAATAGATCATGTGCAACAGGTTCAACGCGTCGTCGGGCAGGCCGTCGAGGCTGAACTTGTCGCAGTAGTCGATGGCCTCCTCCAGGCGGGGGAAGAATACGTCGTAGAACTCCCGTAGCTCGGGCATCGTCGAGGTGACCCGGGCGTTCCACCGTTCGGTTTCAGTTGCCAGACACCATTTTTCAGCGTGCTTCTCGAGTTCCGCGAAGGCGCTGGGCAGTAAGGTTTCCGACATGGTCACACTCCTGCCGGAGCGGTTTCGCGCCGGTATGCGTCGACCCAGTCAACGGCCACCTTATGCAGGTGCCGCACCAGGATCTCCTGGTCGTTGAGCGGAAAGTCATCGACGATGTCGTATTCCAGTGCGGCCTGGGTGCCGCCGAGCATGCCGGCATCCTGCAGAGCGAACTCCTTGAGCACCACCGAGGCGACCTCGTGTTCGATGCGCTCGCGCACACTGCCGGCCGGATGGAAAAAGGTGTAGGCCTCGAACCTGTGGGTGTTGTGCGAGGTGGGCCAGTACCGGTACAGCAGATACCAGCCGCCGTAGATCAGGATTTCGATGTTCGGGAATATCTGGAAGTTGCTGATCCCCCAGGGCTCGATGCCGCCGGGATTGAGCCCCGGCGGCAGTTCGCCGATGTCGGGGGTGCGCCACGGGCCGACCAGCCCACTCTTGGTGGCCCGTTCGATTGGATACATGTACTCCGGGGCCAGCAGCCAGCGGCGCCGTCCCGCTGTCGACACCAGCCGGTGCGGGCCGTCGAGTTGGAAGTGACCGCACGTGAATGCGGCACCGGAGTCACGCACCTCGGACGGCACCTGTTGTGAGTGCAGCGCAGGTACGTGGTAGTACTCCTGGAAGGCGTCGGCGAAGATTTTCCAGTTGCTGTTGTTGTGGGCGACCCATTCGTAGCGTTCGGTCAGCTTGCCGAACGGGTAATCGTCCAGGGCGGTGATCATCGGGCCCAGGAACTCGCGCAGGCTTTGGCGCGGCTCGTCGTCGAAGTTGATGAACACGAAGCCGTTCCACACATCGCAATGCACGGGTCGCAGGCCGTAATCGGCCATGTCGAGGTCGAAGAACTCCGATTCCTGTTGCACGAATTTCAGGGCGCCGTCGAGATCGTAGCGCCACCCGTGGTACTTGCACGTGAACTGTCGGCAGGTACCACGGGTCTCTTCGGCGGGAAAGTCGTTCCACACCAGCTTGTTTCCCCGGTGCCTGCAGACATTGTAGAAAGCCCGAATCTGTTCGTCTCGGCCCTTGACCAGGATCACCGAAGCGCCGACGACTTCGATCTCCTTGGTCAGATAGCTGCCGACGCGAGGCAGTTCCTCCACGCGGGCGACATTGAGCCAGGCCCGTTTGAAGACCGCTTCGCGTTCGAGTTCATAAAACTCCCGAGACGTCGAATCTCTGAATGAGATTGGACCGGTCCCCAATTCGGGGTAGTGCTCAGTCCAGGAGCCCTCCGCTGGCCTACCTGATCGTGTCATGCGACCCCCCTTTCACATCACCGCTCCGCCGTTGACGCCCAATGTCTGGCCGGTGATGAATCCGGCCTCATCCGAGCAGAGGAACCCCACCGCCGCGGCGATGTCGGCACCGGTGCCCAGATGGCCGACCGGGATGTTGCTGGCCATCTGTTCGTTGGAACCCAGATATCCAGCGGCTTGCCCCTTGTGCTGCATCGGGGTCTCGATGCCCGACGGCGGGATGTTGTTGACCGTGATCCCGTGTGGGGCGTATTCGCGGGCCAGCGACTTGGTTAAGGTCATCACCCCACCCTTGGAGGCGGCGTAATGAGCGGCGAACGGTGAGCCGCGCTGGGCGCTGGACGACGAGATCATCACGATCCTGCCCCATTTCGCGTCCAGCATGTCGGGCAGCACGACTTGGCAGCAGTGGAAGGTGCCCGTCAGGTTGACGTCGATGATCCGCGCCCAGGATTCGATGCTGATCTCGGTGAAGGGCGAAAAGTCGAACAGCCCGGCACTGGTCACCAGAACTGTGATCGGGCCCAGCTCGCTGCGGACCTTAACGAACGCGTTCTCGACGGCGGGTCGGTCGGTGACGTCGGCGCCAACCCCGGTCGCGGTGATGCCGTCGGCGCGCAGATCGTCGGTGACGCTGTGCGCTGCTTGCTCATTGAGGTCGAGGACCGCGACTTTGAGCCCGCGCCGGCCCAGCTCGTGGCACGTCGCCTCACCCATGCCCGAAGCGCCGCCGGTCACGACCGCTACCCTGCTCATCGACTGCGCTCCATTGCCGTTGTCCTCCTGGCGTTCACTCGTACACCACCCGCACGGTCCGACTGGTCGGCACGGCCTGGCAGGTAAGCACCCAGCCGTCGTCCACCTCATCGTCCTCTAGCGCGTCGTTGTTAATCATCCGGGCACTGCCCTGCGTCAGTCGGGCCATGCATGTTCCGCAGGAACCGATTTCGCATGACGACGGCGCACTCAGGCCGGACATCCGGGCGGTCTGCAGCAAGGTGTCGCCCGGCGAATAGGGCACCGTGATCTTGCGGCTTTCCAGCTCGATGGTCACCTCTACGGGGTCCTCCTCGCCACCATCGGCAGGCGGCACATAACGTTCTGGGCCCTCCGGCACGGAAGCCACATCGATGTCAGGTGTCGACATGGTCATCGAACATCTCATGGCCGGTACCCTTTTCCACCACGCGGCCCAGCAATTCGCGCAGAGTCCGCTGCTCCTCGGCGCTGAGCACGCCGAACACCCGCTCGTGCGCGGCGATCGCCTCGTTGACCACCGTCCCCGCGACATCACGGCCTTCGTCGGTGAGGTATGCCCGCAGAATGCGCCCGTGCTGAGGATCCTGTTTTCTTTCCACCAGGCCGCGGCGTTCGAGCGCGGTGAGAGCGAGCTGAACTCCTTGCGGGCTGATCAGCAGTCGCCGGGCCAGTTCGGCCCCGGACAGGCCGGGTTCGTTGGTGAGTTGGCGCAGCACGCCGATCTGGGCCGTGCTGACGCCGTGACTGCTGACCGCTTCGTTGACGGTGGTCAGGGAGAAGTAGAAGGCCTGCTTGAGCAGCCACAGAATGTTGTCCGTGAGTTCCACGCCCGGCTCCACGTCAACCGCTCATTCTTGTTCCGAGGCCGATGTCTTGTAAATCTGTCCGCCCTTCATGACGAAGGAGACGTCGAGCGTGGTGGCGATGTCCTGGGATGGATCGCCGGGCACGGCGATGATGTCTGCGAGGTAGCCAGGCGCCAGGCGGCCCAGCTCGTCGTCCGCCTCGATGAGCTCGGCGGCCACCACCGTCGCGGCCCGGATCGCCTGCATCGGGGTCATGCCACGGTCCACCAGCGCGACGACTTCTTTGGCGTTCTGGCCGTGCGGGATCGCCGGCGCATCACTGCCGCAGGCGATGCGTACTCCAGCGGCAATCGCCTTGGGCAGCATTGCCTTGGCGCGCGGGAAGACGTCCTCCGCCTTCTTCCGCAGTTCCGGCGCGATCCGGTCGATCGCCATCGCCTCGGTCAAATACGTGGTGGAGACCAGGAAGGTGCCGTGATCGACCATCATCTGGATCGTGTCGTCGGTAGCCAGGAAACCGTGCTCAATACAGTCGATCCCGGCACGAATACAAGCCCGGATCGCGGAGTCGCCGACGGCGTGCGCGGCGACCCGCACGCCGGCGCGGTGGGCTTCATCGGCGATCGCGGCGAACTCGGCGTCGGAGTACTGCTGGGCGCCGGGGCCGGTGCTGTGCGACATCACGCCGCCCGATGCCGATACCTTGATCAGCTTCGCGCCGTGGCGAATTTGGTACCGGACGCAGGCGATCACGTCGGGTACACCGTTGGCGATACCCTCGGCGACGGACAGCGGCATGATCCCGGGGGCAAGCCGCTGGAACACGGTCGGGTCCAAATGGCCTCCGTAGGGCGTGACGGCATGTCCAGCAGGGTAAATGCGCGGGCCGACGTGCCAGCCCTGATCGATCGCGCGCTGCAGCGCCACGTCAAGTAAGTAGCCGCCGGTCTTCACCATGAGCCCGAGGTTGCGCACGGTGGTGAAGCCGGCGTCCAGCGTGGTGCGCGCATTGACCGCCCCTCGCAGCGTCCGATACGCCGGATCGTCTTGAACGCCGTGCATCGGCGACGGCAGGCCCTCGGGCCCACCCGGGCCGCCAATGAGCAGGTTGAGTTCCATGTCCATCAGGCCCGGCAACAGCGTGACGTCACCGAGATCGATGATGGTCGCCGGATCTGGCAGTGGCCCTTCGGGATTGACCGCGCTGATCCGCTCGCCGTCGACGACCAGCACTGCGGGCGAGCGGACCTGGCCGGTGTCGACGTCGGCCCACCGCGCGGCCCGCAGGACCGTCGGAGGGGTCACGGAACGGGCTCGGACACGCAGTCCAGGGTGGACGCTCCTGAGTCGGGCACCCGCGGCTGCTTCCAGCACTCCACCGGAAACGACACCATGATCATCGAATACAGCAGGTGCATGAGGTTCTCGACATCTTCCGGCAGATCGTCGAGGGGGAACTTGTCGCAGTAGACGAGGGCCTCCTCGGCGCGCGCCGTGATCGCGTCGTAAAAGGCCTTCATTTCGGTCATCGAACTCGCCAGCCTCTTGGCGTAGCGCTGCGGCTCAGTGGGCAAGCACCACGCGGTGAACTGTTCCAGGTCGGCGAATTCGGTTGGCAGCAAGGCGGACACAGCGCTCACACTCCCGCCTTGGTTGCCTCGGTAGTGCGGCGGTACTCGTCGATCCAGGCTGCCGTCTCCTTGTGTAGGTGACGTATCAGGATCTCCTGATCGTTGAGGACGAACCGGTCGAGTACCCGCGATTCGATCATCGTCTGGGTCGCCTCCAACGTGTTGGCGTCCTGCAGCCCGTACTCCTTGAACGACACCGCCGCGAGCTCCTGGGCGACGCGCTCGCGTGGGGTCCGCGGCTGCGGGAAGTAGAGCGTGCCCTCGAAGATATGGGTGTTATAGGAAGTCGGCCAGTAGTGATACGTCAGGTACCAGCCCTGACCCCAGAACAGAATGACGAAGTTGGGGAACAGCTGAAATGAATCCAGTCCCCACGGATCGCACTTCGCGGGATTCAGCCCGACGGGCATCTTCCCCAAATCGGGTTTGTCCCAAGGTCCGAACAGTCCGCTCTGGCAGATGTCCTCAATCGGCTTGCGCATCTCGTCCGCCATCTCCCAGGCGCGAATACCCGAGGTGCTGACCAGCCGGTGCGGGCCGTCCAGACGGTAGTGCGGAGCCTCAAAACCGGCCTCCGCGGCCGCCTTCGAAAACGCGGTCGGCGACTGGCTCGCGTGCAGGATCGGCGCGTGATAGAACTCCTGGAAAGCGTCCATGTACAGCTTCCAGTTCGCCTTCACCTCCGACCGGTAGTAAAAGCGCGACGTCAGCTCCCCGAACGGGTAACCCTCCAGATCGGTGATCATCGGCCCGAGGAACTCGCGCAGCGACTGCTGCGGCTCCTTGGCGAAGTTGACGAAAACAAAGCCTTCCCAGATATCGCAGTTCACCGACACCAATCCGTAGTTGCTCTTGTCGAGGTCGAAGAACTCCTCCTCCTGCTGCACGAAAGTCAGGTTGCCGTCCAGGTCATAACGCCAGGCGTGGTACTTGCAGGTGAACTGCCGGCACACACCACTGGTCTCCTCCTGCGGCATGTCGTTCCACACCAGCTTGTTGCCGCGATGGCGGCAGACGTTGTGATAGGCCTTGATCTCCCCGGATGCCGTGCGCACCAGGATGATCGAGGTGTTGACGGCCTTGAGTTCCTTGGTGAAGTAGCTACCCTTGCGCGGAAGCTGTTCGACCCGGCCCACATTGAGCCACGCACGTTTGAAAATCGCTTCGCGCTCCAGCTCGAAGATCTCCGGGCTGATGGAGTCCTCGTAGGACACCGGCTCGGTGCCCAGTTCTGGGTAATGCTGCGTCCAGCTGCCCTCTGGCGGCTTGGGGAATCGAGGCACGATCGCTCCTGTCCGTTCCGATCTCGCACGGACCCCTGGGCTTGGGGAATGGCGCGGAATAGCTAAGCAGCCACCGTATTCAGTGCCTTTTCCGGGCCTTCTCCAGGATCCTTGCGACTCCGTCGAGCCGACGGTATATGGTCAGAGTCTTAATCACAAGTAGTTGATATTGCGAGAATGGGACTCGATGCTGCAGGCACACGGGAAATTCTTCGAAGTTATCTCACCGCACACCGGGGAACCCATCGCGGAAGTCGCTGCCGCCGGGCCGGCCGACGTGGACCTGGCCGTGAACGCCGCACGCGAGGCCTTTGACTCCGGTCCCTGGGGCCGCACGGAACCGCTGGAACGTGTCGCGGCGATCCAGCGACTCGCAGACGTCTACGACAAAAGACGCGCGGAGATGGCCGAAACGATCAGCGCGGAGATCGGCGCGCCCATCACCTTCGCCCAGCGCGCCCAGGTCGGCCTTCCCGCGATGATGATGCGCGCATTTTGCGACCTGGCGCAGCGACACCAGTGGCAGGAGACTCGGGCCGGCTTCTTCGGGGCCGATGTGCACGTCCGCAAGGAGCCGGTTGGCGTCGTCGCGGCGATCGTGCCGTGGAACATGCCGCAGTTCCTCATCGTCACCAAACTCGTGCCCGCACTGCTCGCCGGCTGCACGGTGGTGCTCAAGCCCGCCGCCGAATCCCCGCTGGACGCGCTGCTTTTGGCCGAGATGCTCGACCAGATCGACCTGCCTTCGGGCGTCGTCAGCGTGCTACCCGGCGACGGCACCGTCGGCGAACTACTGGTAAGCCACCCCGGCGTGGACAAGGTGTCGTTCACCGGGTCGACGGCAGCGGGTAGGGCGGTCGCGGCAGCATGCGCGCCCAATCTCACCAAGGTCAGCCTCGAACTCGGCGGGAAGTCCGCCGCCCTAGTCCTCGATGACGCCGCACCCGAGAAGGTGGCCGTCGGGGTGCGATCGGCCAGCCTGTCCAACAGCGGCCAGATCTGCAACGCGCTGACTCGTGTCCTGGTGCCCGAGCGGCGCCACGACGAGTACGTCGACGCGCTCGCTGCCGAAATGAGCGCTCTCCGGGTCGGGGATCCGAGCGATCCCAAAACTCAGGTCGGCCCGCTGGTCTCCCAACGGCAACAGAGGCGCGTCCGCGAATACATCCAGATCGGTCGAGACGAAGGCGCGCGCCAGGTCATCGGCGGCACCGAGATGCCCGACGGACTCGACCGCGGCTGGTACGTCCAACCCACCCTGTTCGCCGCCGCCGAAAACTCCATGCGCGTTGCGCGAGAAGAGATCTTCGGGCCGGTGATCACCGTCATCCCCTACCGCGACGAGGACGACGCGATCGCCATCGCCAACGACTCCGACTACGGCCTGGCCGGGTCGGTGTGGACCGCTGACACCGACCGTGCCTTGGCCATCGCCGCCCGCATTCGTACCGGCACCCTGGGGATCAACCAGGGCTACACCATGGATCCATTCGCGCCGTTCGGCGGCGTCAAAGGGAGCGGCTACGGACGCGAACTGGGACCCGAAGGCCTCGACGGCTATCTGGACGCGAAGTCCATCGCGGTGGCACCCTGACCCGATGATCGAAGTGGGCGAGCAATTAGACTGCACCGGGTGCCGCGCATGACGGCGTCGGAAGACTTTCATCCCGATCTCGAACCGCTGGCACGTGAACTCCCCCAACACATTATCGACGCGGAAATGTTGCCCGGACTGCGCAAAATACGAGCCGTGCAGATCAGCAAGACGTCCTCGGAGGGCATCGAAACGATTTCGCTGCCGTCTGGCGCTGTCATACGCGTGTTACGGGGCTCTGGCGCCACTGCCTCGCCCGCACCAGCGCTGCTCTGGCTTCATGGCGGAGGTTACGTCACGGGTAGCGCCCATCAGGACGAACCGCTGTACCGGCGATACGCGACGGAACTCGGTATCACCGTCGGCGC
>Ga0224557_1000427_pt1 | contig 47319 bp, 37 predicted proteins | sample 714S31014metaG_FD_180677 | JGI IMG/M metagenome (GOLD analysis project Ga0224557, IMG submission 180677) | Peat soil microbial communities from Stordalen Mire, Sweden - 717 S3 10-14 | ecosystem: Environmental > Terrestrial > Soil > Wetlands > Peat | place: Sweden: Norrbotten County, Stordalen...
TTCCAGGTCAATCCCTGCAACCCGGGCAGACTCTGAAATCGGACGATACGCAGAATACGCTTATCATGCAGTCCGATGGGAATGCTGTCCTGTACAACAGCCAGTCGCAGCCGCTGTGGTCGACGAACACCGGCGGGCTAATCGAACCGCGCGACTTCATCATGCAAACCGACGGCAACCTGGTACTTTACGATACCTCAGGTCAGCCGCACTGGGCGAGTAAAACGCAGGGCAATCCGAGCGCGTTTCTCAACGTCCAGGACGACGGCAATCTCGTGGTGTACCGGGCGGGCTCTGCCACTCAGACCGCGAACAACGCTCTATGGGCAGCGGGCAGTAATGATGTCTGGGTATCAGCGGGCACACCTGGTGTCATAGGTATCGAAGATGTGAATTACAGCCTGAGTGGCGGCACGGGCGACATCTACTCCTGGATCTCCCAGGCCTGCCAGGCGGCCGGCCTGCCGTACACCGATGGCTGGGTGCAGGGTTTCGTGACGCTGTGCTTCCGCGAGTCTTCCGATATGCCCAACGCGGTGAACACGACGGACGGCAACGCGACCGGTCCCACGGTCGGGGATGGCAACCCCCAGAACTGCTCCCGCGGCGTCGCGCAGTGCATACCGCAGACGTTTGCCGCCTATCACGTCGCCGGCACGTCGGTCGCCATCTATGACCCGGTCGCGAACATCGCGGCAGCGAGCCAATACGTTCGCGCCCGTTATCAGGTATCGCTGGACGGTTCTAACTTCGCAGCGAACGTTCAGCAGGCGGACCCGACACGCCCGCCGAAAGGCTACTAGAAACCCAGCCGACCGTACCACCTCGTAATGTCAGGCCGACCCGCCGAGCCGGTGTTGGCTCCTGTTCCCACGTTCTTTGGAGGAAACATGTCAACTCTTTTTCCAGGTCAATCCCTGCAACCAGGGCAGACTCTGAAATCGGACGATACGCAGAATACGCTTATCATGCAGTCCGATGGGAATGCTGTCCTGTACAACAGCCAGTCGCAGCCGCTGTGGTCGACGAACACCGGCGGGCTAATCGAGCCGCGCGACTTCATCATGCAAACCGACGGCAACCTGGTACTTTACGATACCTCCGGTCAGCCGCACTGGGCGAGCAATACGCAGGGCAATCCGAGCGCGTTTCTCAACGTCCAGGACGACGGCAATCTCGTGGTGTACCGGGCGGGCTCTGCCACTCAGACCGCGAACAACGCTCTATGGGCAGCGGGCAGTAGCGATGCCGAGGGCAATCAAATTCAAGCGATACTAGCGGCTCATAATAGTTACCGGGCACAGGTCGGAGTTCCCCCGCTGCAATGGTCAACCAGTTTGGCCGCGAGTGCTCAGGCCTGGGCAAATCACCTGGCCGCAACGGGGCCACTGGCGGAAAGTGGTGCTGCGGAAAACCTGGCGGAAGCGACCGCCGGGGCTCTTTCCCCTACTCAGCTAGTAGACATATGGGGCAACGAGAAGCAGTACTTCGTAGCAGGTACTTTCCCGAATGTCTCTACTACCGGGAACTGGGCAGATGTAGGTCATTACACGCAAGTTGTCTGGAGAAACACGACGGAAGTCGGGGGTGGCATAGCCACTGGCCAGGGCAACGACTATCTCGTGTGCCAATATTACCCGGCAGGAAACGTAGTCGGACAAACGGTTTTTTAGCCTTCCCGACATCGCAGGCCTGATCCCGGCCCCACCCGGAACGACGATCGTGGACCGCTACCTCGCTGTGGACGAGGTAGCGGTCCACGATCTTGGGCTCGGCGCCGCCGTGCGGTTGATGGCCCGGCTGCCGGGCCGTCAGGAGTCCTGGTGCCAGCAGTTTCAGCCAGGCGAGCAGGATCTGCCCGGTCATCGCCGCGGTCAGCCACGCGGCGTTGATCCCGAAGTCGAAGGAGGGCATGTGAGCGAGCCGGAACGGAACTGCCCACGCCCTCCGCGGTATAGAACCAGCCGCGCAGGGTGACACCTTCGGCATCGAACTCGATCTCGTGTCGGCTCATCTCGATCTCCTCACCGGGCAGCGCTGGCCGGCGGGACGCCAACCAGCAAGCCCCGTACGCTAAGAGGAGTTAAGCCAGGAAGAGCCGATCTGGGATCTCAAGTGTGGACACACCGGACTGGCGGCGTCAGACCAGCGACTCCAGCGTCGCCCGGGCCCCGCGCGTGTGCAGCGAGTCAAGCGCGGACAGGTAGGCGGCACGGAACCGCTCGTCGTCGACGATGTCACCGAACAGCTGACGGTTCGCGATGAACACGTCCGGCTCCTCCCGCTGGCGCCTGGCCAGCGGGACCAGGCTGTCCGCCAGCCGGTCCACCACCTCGATCGGCTCGCCCTGCTCGTCAGTTCCCTCCGCGTAGCGCGCCCAGCTCGCCACGATCGCGGCCGAACGGCGGACTTCACCCCCGGCGGCGAGCTGCTGCCTGATCACCGGCACGAGCCACTTCGGGATGCGGTCCGAGCTTTCCGCGCACAACCGGGCTATGGTGTCACGGATCTCGGGGTTGGAGAAGCGCTCGATCAGCGTGTGCTTGTAGTCGCCGAGATCCACGCCCGGCACCGGGGCCAGGGTCGGCGTGGCCTCCTCGTCCATGTAACCGAGCAGGAAGGCCTGGAACAGGGGATCCTGAGCCGCCTCGTGCGCCAGCCGGTATCCGCACAGGTATCCGAAGTAGGCCAGGGCCTGGTGGCCGACGTTCAGCAGCCGCAGCTTCATCAGCTCATACGGCTCGACGTGGTCGACGATCTGCGCCCCGGCCTCCTCGAAGGGCGGGCGCCCGTCGGTGAAGGCGTCCTCCAGCACCCACTGCGTGAAGGGCTCGCACACCACCGGCCACCGGTCGTCGATCCCGAACCGCTCGGTGACCTCGGCCCGGTCGGCGTCGGTGGTCACCGGCGTGATCCGGTCGACCATGCAGTTGGGAAAATGCACCTCGCGCTCGATCCAGTCGCCGAGTTCGGCGTCCCGCAGCCGGGCGAACGTGGCGAACGCCCGGCGCGCCAGGCGGCCGTTGCCCTGCAGGTTGTCGCAGGACATGACGGTGAAGGGTGTCACGCCGCGCTCCCTGCGACGGCGCAGCGCCTCAGTGATCAGGCCGAACGTCGTCCGCGGCACCGCGCCGGGTGCCAGATCAGCCACCACGTCCGGGTTCGCCGCATTGAACTCGCCGGTGACGTCGCTGATGTTGTACCCGCCCTCGGTGACCGTCAGCGACACGATCCGGGTCGAGGGCGCCGCCATCTTCTCGATGACCGCCTCCGGGTCGTCCGGCGCGAACAGGTACTCAACGATCGATCCGATCACCCGGGGCTCATAGGTTCCGTCGCTGTGCTTGAGTACCAGGGTGTACAGGCCGTCCTGCGCATCCAGGGCCTCTTGCATCTTCCTGTCCGCCGCCATGACTCCGACGCCGCAGATGCCCCAGTCAAGCGCCTCGCCCTTGTTCATCAGACGGTCGAGGTACATGGCCTGATGCGCACGATGAAAACTGCCCACGCCGATATGGACCACACCCGGCGTGACGAGAGTGCGGTCATAGGACGGCCCCTCCACCCGGCCGACCCAGTACGCCAGCGTCTGCGCGTTCAGTGGTTGCGGCGGGACAGGTTCAGACATGCTGTCTCCTCAGGACGGAGTTGACGATAACCCTCGGCTTAAGCGCTAATGCTCATGCGGCCGTGACCATTCTGGCGGTCCCGGCTCCCCGGGGGCCAGTCCGCCGGAGCAAGGCTGCGGACGGGCCGCGGCATACACGGGAGAATGCTAGATGAGCGAGGGGCAGGTGCGGGGGCTGTGGGCCCCGCAGCGGCGCGCGCTGACCGCGGGCCTGGTCCTGACCATCACGTTCGTGGCGTCCGAGGCGCTCGCGGTGGTGACGGTCATGCCGGTGGTCGCCCGCGACCTCGGCGGGCTGCGCCTGTATGGCTGGGTGTTCAGCGGCTTCATGCTGGGCAGCGTGATCGGCATCGTGGCCGCCGGGCGGGAGGCCGACCGGCGCGGGCCCGCCGTCCCGTTCGTGGCCGGGGTGGTGCTGTTCGGTTCCGGACTGGCGATAGCGGGCCTGGCGCCCTCCATGGCGGTGCTGGTCGCGGGCCGGGTGCTGCAGGGCCTCGGCGCGGGGGCGGTGCCCGCGGTGGCCTACGCCGCGATCGGCCGCAGTCTCACCGGGCCGCTCCGGGCCCGCATGATGGCGGTCCTGTCCACCGCATGGGTCGCACCGGGCCTGGCGGGACCGGCCGCGAGCGCGGAAGTGGCGCGGCTGTTCGGCTGGCGCTGGGTATTCCTAGGGCTGCTGCCGATCGTCGCGGTGGCCGGGTCGCTGGCCGTGCCGTCCCTGGTCCGCCTCGGGCCGCCCCGCGCCGCCCCGGCGGACCCGGCGGACCCGGCGGACCCGGCGGACCCGGCGGACCCGGTGCGGGGACACCGGCTGATCGACGGCATCCGGGTGGCTGCGGGCGCCGCCCTGATGCTGGGTGGCCTGACCCTCGCCAGTTCCGGCACCGTCCTGCCCGGCCTCGCGCTCATCGTGGCCGGCCTGCTGGTCCAGGTGCCCGCCCTGCGTCGGCTGGTGCCGGAGGGCACTTTGACCGCGCGCCAGGGACTGCCCGCCACGATCTTGTGCCGGGGCATGCTGACGTTCGCGTTCTTCGGCGCCGACGCCTACGTGACCTTGGCGATTACCACGGTCAAGCACCACACCCCGGTGGTAGCCGGCCTCGCCCTCACCGGGGCCACCCTGGCCTGGACGGCGGGCTCCTGGGTGCAGGCAAGGCTCAGCGACGTCTGGTCAGGCCGCCGCCTGGTGCGCACCGGGCTGGTGATCATCCTGACGGGCATCGCCGGGATGGCCCTGGTCCTGCCGCCGGGCACGCCGGTGGCCGTGGGCCTGGCCGCGTGGACGGTCGCGGGGCTGGGCATGGGCCTGGCCTATGCTCCGCTCTCGCTGCTGATGCTGCAGCGAGCGCCCCCAGGACAAGAAGGACACGCCTCGGCGTCACTGAACTTGACCGACACGCTTGGTACCGCGACCGGCATCGGGGTCGGCGGCGCGGCCGTGGCCGCCAACCCCGGCGGCCACCTAAGCCTGGGTATCGCGATCGCGTTCGCCGTCGCGGCCGCGATGGCCCTGGTGGCGCTGGCTCTTTCCGGCCGACTCCCGCCCGGCACCACCTCCGCGGCCAGGTGACACCTTCCGGCCGGCTAGCGTCAACCAGACAGGCTGACCCGCGCCGCAGGCTGGCCGTAGGGGAAGATGGAGTCATGGGTTCCGTGCCCGCCGATCCGGCGGAAGGCAGGCCGCGCGAGTGGCTTGCGCTCCCCGGCGGCCGGATCCGGCCCGTCGTCTCCGTTCCTGGCAGCGGCGGCATCGCCGAACTGCTGGCGTACGCCGCCTGGCTCAGCCGGCTCCGCCCGACCTGCCGGTGCGGCCAGCCCCGGCTGGGCTCCGGCCGGACCTGCGGGAGCGCGGACTGCGTGGCCGAGCTGCGGGTCCAGGAGTCCGGCGGTTAGCCAGCCGCGCTGGTGCCCTGGGCCGCCAAGGCCGTCCATATCCCGGTATGGCGGGCACCATGACTGCTAGAGTTCCGCAAGCGTTCCGGTTGGCGTTAGGGCGGGATTGGCGTGCTAGGACTGCAGGCCGGGGATCCGGAACGGATCGGGCCTTACTTGCTGCTCGGACGGCTGGGACAGAGCGGTATAGGGCTGGTATTCCTGGGCCAGTCGGCGGACGGCCGGCCCGTGGCCGTGAAGGTCATCCGTCCCGACCTGGCCGCCGACAGCGAACTCCGGGCCAGGTTCCTGCGTGAGGTCACCGCGGCTCAGCAGGTGAGCGGCCCGTTCACGGCTGAGGTGATCGCCGCGGACGCGGTCGGCCCCCAGCCGTGGCTGGCCCTGGCCTACGTGGCCGGCCCATCGCTGGCCGAGGTCGTCCGCGAGTACGGGCCGCTGCCGTTCAGCTCGTTGACCACCCTGGCGGCCGGGCTGGCCGCGGGCTTGTGCGCTACCCAGGCCGCAGGTATGGCGCACGGTGATCTGAAACCCGCTAATGTCCTGCTGGCACAGGACGGGCCGCGGATTACCGACTTCGGGAACTCACCCGAGTTCGTGCTCCCCGAGCAAGCCGAAGACGGCGAGCCCGGGCCGTCAGGCGACGTGTTCAGGCTCGGGCTGGTGCTCGCGTTCGCCGCGACCGGTCACCAGCCGGCCAGCACCGCCAAGCCTGCGACGCAGGCTGGCCGCGTGGTCCACGGCTCGCCCGACCTTGACCGGGTACCCGACGAGATACGCTCCCTGGTGGAGCGCTGCCTGGCTAAAGATCCAGAAAAGCGGCCCACCCCCGCCGACATCCTGACGGAAATCGGCCCGGCCCGGCCCGGGCCCGACTGGCTGCCCGCGTCCATCACCGGCGGCACCCGGCTTGACCTGCCGGTCACTCCAGTGTCGGCCGAGCCCGGAGCCGACCAAGCCGCCGTGGCCAACGCAAAGCCGTCCGCGAGCCGGGCATTGCTCACGGCGGGCGCTGTGGCCGCAGCGGCCGCCGTGGCGGTCACGCTGATCGTGGTCACTACCGGGGGACACTCAGGACACCCGCAGGCTGCCCCGGGGCCATCTCATCCCGCCCTCGCCCACCGCCCGGCGCGGCCGGCCACGGTGCCTGCTCACCTGGCGGCATGGTCGGCCGGGCAGCGGATCGGCCGTGCGCACGCCTTCGCGTCCATCTCCTGCCCGGCCGCCGGTTTCTGCCTGGCCGTGGACTCCGGCGGCAACGTTTATACCTATTCCGGCGGCCGGTGGTCAGCACCCAAGCAGCTCGCCGACGGCCCGCTGACCTCGATCTCCTGCGCGACCACCAGCTTCTGCGCAGCCACCGGCCCGTACGGCCGCGGGTATATCGACAACGGCGGCAGCTGGTCAGCCCCCACCCAGCTGATCGACGCCGACGGTAATCCCGCGGACCTCAGATCGGTTTCCTGCCCGGCAGCTGGCTTGTGCCTGGCCGCGGGCAAGTGGGATGCCTACACCTACTCCGCGGGCCAGTGGGCCAGGGGCCACCAGATCCAGAAAGTCAGCACCTTCACGTCCATCTCCTGCCCCGGCGCCACCTTTTGCATGGCCGCCGACGGCGTCGGCAACATGTACACCTACTCGGCGAGCTAAGACCCGCAGGTTCGTCACTCAAGTCCAGCGGGAGCGCCGGCGGTGAGCAGGTCCGCGGTGACCTGACGGCTACGTCCGTCGGTCATGCCGAAGCTGGCCGGGTACACGATGACGTGGTCCAGATGCCGCCCGAACTCCTCAAGCTTGGCGGCTACCTGCGCCGGGGTGCCCGACGCCGACATAGCGTCAACCATTGCGTCGGGCACGGCCGCCGCCATCGCGGCGAAGTCCCGCGACCCGAACGCTTCCCTGATCCGCTCCCCCGCGTCGGCGAACCCGGCCACCTCGATGACCGTCCCGTAGGTCCGCGGGGCCGCGTAGAACGCGATCTGCGCCGCCGCCTCACGGCGCGCCTGCGCCTCGTCGTCGGCCACCGAGCAGATCACCAGCCCGGCGACCTGGACGTCCTTGGCCTCACGGCCGGTTTTGGCCGCCCCCGCGGCGATCGCCGGGCGGACCACGTCGTCGTAGTAGCGGGGGCTGAACAGCGGATGGCCGAGGAAACCGTCGCTGACCCGGCCGGCCACCTGCACCATCCGGGTGTTCACGCCCGCGGTGTAGACCGGGATGCCGGTCCTCGGCGGCGGGGTCATCTCCGCGGTCGGGGTCACGTCGACGTGGTAAAACCGGCCGTCGTGCCGCACCGGCCCCTCGTGCAGCCGCCACAGGCTCCGCAGCAGCGGGATGAGCTCCTCCATCCGCGACGCGGGACCGGACGGGTCAACCCCGTGCCAGCCGGCCATCATCTTCGTCGTGCCGGTGCCGAGCCCGTAGATGAGCCGGCCGTGGGACAGTTCATCCAGGCTGCGGGCTTCGGTGGCGAGCACGAGCGGGCTACGGCCGACGGCGTACGCGATCGAGCTGCCGATCCGCGCGGTCGAGGTGACCTGGGCCATAGCCGCCAGGCTGACGATCGCCGACCGGGTGTAGAACTCCGGGCTCCAGGCCGCGTGGTAGCCGAGCCGTTCGGCCGTCGCGGCGGTGCTGGCGGCGTCGGTGACGTCGCCGCGCAGGATCGCGAAGCCGCGGGTGGCAGCGGTCGGTGTCGTCATGGCGGACAGACCTCTCCAAGGATCGGCGTCAGCCGCCGTGGTAACCGGCCAGCATCGGGATGACCTTGACGATCAGGAACATTACCCCGAACGTGTAACCGCCGGCCACGCCTATGATCACCAGCGTGCGGGCGATCCGGACCCAGACCTCACTGGACGCCTGGCCGAAGCCGGCCGCGGCGAACCAGGACACCTGCGCCAGCGGCAGGCCCTGCTCGCGCTGGTGGGCCAGCGCCAATTGGACCGGCTCAAGGGCGGTTCGCCTGGGCATCGACAGCCGGACCCCGGTCCGGTCGGTGAGGGTCACGTAATCGACGTGGATCGACGACCCGTACTCGCCGCTGAAGGTCCACTTCACCCGCCTGACCCGGCTGAGCTGGGCGAGATCGAGGGTGCGGTGCCCGGTCCAGCTCCGCCCGGTGATCAGCATCCGCTGCCGGTCCACCCGCGGCAGCCGGCGCCGGCTTGTCGTGCTCGGGCCACTTACCCAGATGAACTGCACAATCAACCAGAAGAAGGCGATGATGCCGATTCCCGGCGGCGTGGCCTTCGTCACCGCCAGGATCAGGCTCAGAACGAGCAGCGCCGGCATGCCGCAGACAGGCACCCACGACCCGATCCGGCTGCGGCGCAACGACACCTGCGGCGGCACGATGTGGTCAGGAACCTGGCCGGTTCCATGGCGAGTGGTTCCCCCGGGAGCGCTGCCCGGAGCGGGATGATTCGGCAGCATCCGGCGAGCATAATGGATCAAGGTCTGGCATACAGGTCAAACGTCAGGCCGGCCTGCCCCGTCAAGACGTCCTCCTTGCCCGATGGGAGTATGCCGAGTATTATTCTCGGCATGATGCTTGGCATGGTGACGTCATGAGTATCCCGCACGTCCTCCTGGCGCTGCTGGCCGAGGGACCTAAGTACGGGCTGCAGCTGCGGGAGGAATTCGAGGCCGGGACCGGTGAGGTGTGGCCGCTGAACGTAGGTCAGGTGTATAAGACCCTGGGCCGGCTGGAACGTGACGGGCTGGCTGAGTCCGACGGTACCGGGCAAGACGGACCGCAGAAGCGGTTCCGGATCACGCCCCGCGGCGCGGCGGCGCTGGCCGCCTGGCTGCGGACGCCGCCTGACCTGACCTCGCCGCCCCGCGACGAGCTGGTGATGAAGGTGCTGGTGGCCGCGCGGGTGCCAGGTACCGACGCGCATGAGGTGATCCAGGCGCACCGCCTGTACCTGCTGGAGCTGATGCAGCAGTGGACGAGGTTGAAAGAGGGCGAGGCCCGGGATGATCTGGGCCTGGCGCTGGTGGTGGATGCCGAGTTGTTCCGGCTGGACGCGGTGATCCGGTGGCTGGATGCCGCCGATGCGCGGCTTAGGCGGGCCGCTGCCGGGCCTTCCCGGCCCGCCCCCGCCCCCGCCCCCGCTCCGGTTCCGCAGCTTCGCCGGCTGGGGGTGCGGCGGTGAGCCGACCGGGACTGGGCGAAGAAGGCGGGAACGCGGCGGTGAGCGTGCTGCAGCTGCGCAACGTGTCCAAGACCTACGGTCAGGAGCCGGCCGTGGTGCAGGCGCTTGGCGGGGTGGACTTGTCAGTGCGGGCCGGGGAGATGGTGGCGGTGATGGGGCCAAGCGGGTCGGGCAAGTCCACGCTGCTGACCATCGCCGGGAGCCTGGAGGAGCCCACCAGCGGGGACGTGCTGGTCTGCGGCATGGCGCTAGCGGGGATGCCGCAGGGCCGCAAGGCCAGGCTGCGGCGGCGGGTGATCGGGTACGTGTTCCAGGATTTCAATCTGCTGCCCGGCCTGACCGCCGCCGAGAACGCCGCCTTGCCGCTGGAACTGGACGGCGTCGCGGTGCCGAAGGCGCGCGCCGCCGGGCTGGCCGCGCTGGAAGCGCTCGGCGTGGCTGACCGGGCCGGCCGGTTCCCCGATCAGCTGTCCGGCGGCGAGCGGCAGCGGGTCGCCATCGCCCGCGCGGTGGTGGGGGACCGCCGCCTGCTGCTGGCCGACGAGCCGTCCGGCGCCCTGGACTCGGTGAACGCGGACGAGGTGATGCGGCTGCTGCACGAGGCATGCCAGCGGGGCGTGGCCGCGGTGGTGGTGACACACGACGCGCAGCTGGCCGCCTGGGCCGACCGCGTGGTAGTCCTGCGCGACGGGCGGGTGAGCGGCCAGACCACCCGGCCGCCCGGCCCCGAATCCCTCCTCATGCCCGGGGACATCCGGTGAGCATCGCGCTGCGCGACCCCCCCGACCTGGCCGGAAACGCGGGCGGCATCGTCGCCCGCCGGGCGGTGGCCCGCTGGGCTGTGCGCCTGTTCCGCCGCGAATGGCGCCAGCAGCTGCTCGTGCTCGGCCTGCTCACCACGGCGGTCGCCGCGACGATCTGGGGCGCCAGCGTCGTCACGAACATTCAGCTCCCCACCCCCGGCTACGCCACGTTCGGCACGGCTGCCGTGCAGGTCACGCTGCCCGGCGCCGACCCGGACCTGGCCGCCGACATCGCCGCTATCGCGGGCCGCTGGGGTCCGGCGGATGTCATCGAGAATCAGGACATCGCTAATGGCACCACCCAGCCTGTGCAACTGCGCGCCGAGAATCCGCACGGGCACTACACCTCTCCGCTGCTCGGCCTGGTCAGCGGCAGCTACCCGGCCGGTCCCGGTCAGGTCGCGCTGACCCGCCAGGTCGCGGGCCTGTACGGCGCGCACGTGGGCGGCACCTGGCAGGCCGTCGGCACGACCTGGCGGGTGACCGGCCTCGTGCAGGACCCGAGCAACCTGGCGGATGAGTTCGCGATGGTCGCTCCCGGCCAGGTCCCGCACCCCAGCCAGGTGATCATGCTGCTCGGCTCCCCCGCCGTCCAGCGGGCGATCAGCAACGGCAACGGGACGCTGCCTGGTATCCCGGCGGCGGCGACGGTTATGCCCCCCAACGCTGTGTCGGGCGGGATCTCGCCGGCGACGGGCGTCCTGGTGGTGGAGGTACTCGGCCTGGTGTTCATCGGCCTGGTGTCGGTAGCCGGTTTCTCCGTGATGGCCCAGCGCAGGCTCCGTGCCCTGGGCATGCTCAGCGCGATCGGCGCGACCGAACGCAACCTGCGCCTGGTCATGATCACCGGCGGCCTGGCCGTCGGCGTGGCCGCCGCGCTGGCCGGGGCGTTGCTTGGCTTCGCCGCCTGGTTGGCTTACGTGCCGACGCTGCAGCAGGCCACCGGGCACGTGATCGACGCGGCGAACCTGCCGTGGTGGGCGTTCGCCATCGGGGTGGTGTTCGCGATCGCGACGTCGGTGCTGGCGTCCCGCCGCCCGGCTAAGACGATGGCCGCGGTGCCGGTGGTGGCCGCGCTGTCCGGCCGCCCCGCGCCGCTGAAGGCGGTGCACCGCTCCGTTGTGCCCGGCGTCATCGTGTTCGCGGTCGGCCTCGCGTGCCTGGCGTTCACCGGCGGCCTGGCCGGGGTGCAGGGCGGTCCCGGGCGCGCGCCGTTCCTGCTGGCCGGCCTGGTCGCCACGATCGTCGGCGTCATACTGCTCGCTCCGCTGGCCATCAGCGTGCTGGCAGCCGGGGCGGGACCTCGGCTGCCGGTCGCGATCCGGATCGCGCTGCGTGATCTGGTCCGCTACCGGGCCCGGTCCGGCGCCGCGCTGGCGGCGACCACGTTCGCCGTGTTCCTGGCCATGGGGATCTGCATCGTCGCCAGCATCAGGTTCGACAATCCGCTCGACTGGATCGGCCCCAACCTGTCCAGCAGCCAGCTGATCTTCTACGCGCAGCAGAGCCCGGCGCCCGGCATGATGACGCAGCTCAGCAACGCCCAGGCGGCCCGCCTGGGCGGGCAGGTGGTCAGCCTCGCCGCCAGCCTGCACGCGCGGTCCGCGGTGCCGCTGGAGTCCGCGGGCGACCTGCACCAGGTGGACGCGCAGACACACGGTCCGTCCAATTTCACCGGCACCGTGTACGTGGCCACCCCGCAGTTGCTCGCCACGTACGGGATCAAGGCCAGCCAGATCGCTCCCGGCACCGACTTCCTCACCATGCGGCCGGGGCTGGCGGGCCTGCCGCGCATGGAGATGACCTGGGGCAGCGCGGGCTCGTGCACTGGCCTGTGCCTGGGCCACCCCGCCGAGCCCGGTGATGACGGCGGTCCGCCCTGCACGCTGAGCAACGGCTGCCTGGCCAACCCGGTGATACAGACGGTCAGCAGCCTGCCCGGAGGCACCTCCGCGCCGAACACGGTGACCACCGAGTACGCAGTGAGCAAGTACCATCTGCAGCCCAGCCTGAACGGATGGCTGATCCAGACACCTGCCCCGCTCACCGCCACGCAGATCAACGCGGCCAAGCGGCTCGCGCTCGCCTACGCGGTGACGTTCGAGACCAAGTCCGATACGCCGGGTCTCGGCGAGTTCGCCGACGGCGGCACCGCGCTGGGCATCGTCATCGCGCTCGGCGTGCTGGCCGCCTCGGTCGGCCTGATCCGCAGCGAGACCGCGCGGGACCTGCGCACGCTCACCGCCACCGGCGCCAGCACCATGACCCGGCGGATGATCACCGCCGCCGCGCTCGGCCTGCTCGGCGCGATCCTCGGCATGGCCGGGGCGTTGATCGCCGGGCTAGCGTGGGCGCACAGCAGCCTGTCCGCCATGTTCGGCAACGTGCCGCTGAGTGACGTGCTCATCTTGCTGATCGGGCTGCCGCTGACCGCCGCGGCCGGCGGCTGGCTGCTGGCCGGCCGCGAGCCGCCGCTGATCGCCAGGCAGCCGATTGAGTGAGGCCTGCGGGCGGATGGATTCAAGAAGTCAGTTGAGTTCATCGCGGGGCATGGTCCGGCGGTACTGGGTGATAGCCGATCGCAGCTCGCGCACGGCCTGCGCGCGGACCCCGGCCAGCGGCGCGTTCCTGGCCAGAAGGGCCGGGCGGAGCGCTACCGGGCGGGCGAGCCGGTTACAGGCGGCCCGTACCAACTCGACGGTGACGGGGTCGGCACCCCAGCTGCCGCCGAGGACGATGACGGCCGGATCAGCCAGCGCGACGGCCGCCGATATCACGCCGCCCACGGCCGTGCCGAGAACCTCGCGCGTCGCCTGCCCCGCTGCCCCAGGCCCGGTGAGAGCAGTTCTCAGCGCGGCGACGTCGATTGCGGTCGAGCCCCGGCGTCGCACGCCCAGGTCAGCGAACACGTCGATGAACGCCATCGCGCGACCACCTGGGCCGGCCGTGACCAGGTGGGCTATCTCGCCGGCGATGCCGCCGTGGCCGCGGCGTACCTCGCCGTCGCTGACGACGGCACAGCCCAGGCCTTCCCCCAGGTACAGGTAGACGAAGTCGTCCATGGATCCGGACTCGGCCACCAGCCGCTCGGCGCGAGCTGCCCAGTTCACGTCGTTGTCGACCAGGACGGGTCCGGCCACCAGGTCGGCCAGGTCCTGGGCGGGTGACAGCTCTCCGGCACCGAACGGAGCGTCGGGCAACAAAACGAGCCGGCCGGTGGTCCGATGGACCGGGTCGGCGGCACTGACCACGGCCAGCCGGATCGGCGCGTGGGCTAGCGCCGAGGCCCGCCGGCCAGCCCGGCGCACCGATGCCGCCACCGCGGCCGACCGGGCCGGACGGGCGGCCTGCTCGACGGCCCTGGCCACCACGTCGCCGTGGGCGTCCACGATCTCGGCGGTGATGCCCTCCGGGGCGATGCTCACGGCCAGGGCGCAGCCGATGCCATTAGCCAGCGCGTAATAGGAGCCGGCCCGGCCTCGGCCGGTCGTGCGGGCACCGGTATCGACGACGACTCCCGCTGCCTCCAGACGGCGCACGCTCTCGCCGACCGTCGGCTTGGAGATTCCGGTCCGCGCCGCCAGCTCTGCTCGGGTCAACCGGCTCTCGTCCATGAGCGCCCGGAGCACGTGCTCATCGCTCAGTTCGCGCAATAGTTCCAGCGAAGGCTTCGTCACTGTCATCCGATCAGTTTAGATAGGACTCTTGCCCAAATACGAGACCGAGCGTACGGTCTTACTAGTAAGGAGTCTTTTTTAAAGGAGTTGACATGACCATGGCCACGCCTGTCCGCGCGGACCTGCCGGACCTACCGCACTGGGAGACGACGCCCGATGATCTGCCTGGTGCCATCCGGCAGGTCAAGACGGCGCTGCGCGCCCGCATCGCGGCCTCCGGCCGTTCTGTGCAGGAGGTGTTCGCGGTTATCGAGCAGCGCGTGCGCCTCCAGGTCGAGCAGATTGCGGCTGAGAAGGCCCGCGGCGAGGCCATATGGCCGGTCATCGACTACGCCGATATCGCCGGCGGCACCGTGACCCCGGATCAGCTCGCCCGGCTCCGCCAGCGTGGCTGCCTCATCGTGCGCGGTCATTTCGACCGCGACCAGGCCCTCGGCTGGGACGCCGGCATCGTCGGCTACCTCGAATCCAACCGGTTCTTCGAGACCTACCGGGGCCCCGGCGACGACTTTTTCGGCAGCGTCGGCTCTAAGCCCGAGATCTACCCGATCTACTGGTCGCCCGCCCAGATGCAGGCCCGGCAGAGTGACCGCATGGCTCGCGTGCAGGCCTTTCTCAACGCCCAGTGGACAAGCCAATCCGACGGGGTGCAGTGGTTCGACCCGCACCGCGACTCGCTCTACCCCGACCGCATCCGTCGCCGGCCCGAAGGCGCCGACTCGGCCGGCCTGGGCACCCATCTCGACCAGGGCAACCTGGACCTGTGGATGACGCAGGCTTACCAGCAGGCCTTCCGGCATCTGTTCGACGGCACCGTCGAGGCGTATGACCCCTGGGACGCCGCCCACCGCACGGCCGGGCCCCAGTACCCCGGATCCACGATGTGCTCGGCCTTCCGTACCTTCCAGGGCTGGACGGCGCTGTCGGACATGGCCCACGACCAGGGCGTGCTCCACTCCATCCCGATTCCCGAGGCGATGGGCTACCTCATGCTGCGGCCCTTGCTGTCCGACGTGGCCGACCACGACATGTGCGGTGTGACCACTGGCCAGACCTTCCCCGCCAACGACACCTGGCATCCGCTGCTCATGGATGCGCTGGCCGGCATCCCCGACGTCCGGGCGGGCGACTCAGCCTGGTGGCATTGCGACATGATCCACAGCGTCGCGCCGGTGCAGAACCAGAAAGGCTGGGGCAATGTGATGTACATCCCCGCCGCCCCGTGGTGCCCGCGGAACGAGAAATACTCCGTCGCTGTCCGCGAGGCGTTCCTTTCCGGCGCCAGCCCCGGTGACTTCCCTGACGAGAACTACGAATCCGGCTGGCCTGACCGTTTCCGCTTCGACGACCTCAACGACACCGGCCGGCGCGGCCTCGGCCTTGGCTGACCCCCTCCGCTGCTGGCGGTTACTCAGGTGCTGAAAGGGTTCCCCGGCCAGCGAGGCCGGGGGCCTCTTCCTGGCCGAAGGTGATCACGATTTCCCTGCCGTTGGCGTAGCTGACCACGGGCCGCTTGAGCATCTCGCTCACCTTGCGGGAGACCCCTTGAAACAGCTCCACTTGATCCGGCGTGTCAGCGCTCACCCTGAACCGACCGCTGGCTCGGAGTGCCTGGGCGACATAGGGGACGAAGTTCGCCTCGGCCCGGACTTTTTCCTCCGCGCCGAGAGGCATGCGCCGGTACGCGGACTCCATACCGGGAGGCTGGGTCATCGCTGATCTCCTTCCGATCGCCAGCCTCCCAGCATGCCAACGCGTTTCCCGCGCCGGAACCCACGACCGGGCCTCCAGCATGTCGCGAGGGCGGACAGCCTTGCACCATTTGCGCGGTTTGCCATAATTGATCCCAGCCGTGCCGCAGCCCCGGCGTGCTTCCGGTCCCGCGCCAGCACTCAGCTCCCATGATCGCGAAGACTTTTTACCCACCCGCGGGTAAAAAGTCTTCGCGATCATGAAAATCTGCACAGGGAGCACGGCGCGGCCTGGGCCCGGAGCATTGAACCGCATTCAGCGGCCTCGACACGCCGTGAAGTCGCCTTACTTTGGAATGCCGGCGATCCCGCGGGAGTCGCTGGCTGAGACGAACCAGGAACTGTGGCCCATGATGCTGGCCGACCGGGCGGCTGAGGCTCGCGGGGCGGCCTCAGTAGGATTGCCGCCCGCTGGCGGGCTGGATGTTCTGGTTGATGTGGAAGGTGTTGTCCGGGTCATAGCGCTCCTTGACCTGGGCGAGCCGGCCATGATCCCGTGGAGCAGCTCGAGGGCTTGGGCGATGCGCCGGTGCAGCAGCCAACGCTTCGGGGGGCTGACCTGCATGTATGCAGTTTCGCGGAGCAGGTCGTGGGAGAAGTCGTAGCCGTCACGGAACTCGTGCATGATCCTGCGCCGCCACAGCTCATCGACGGCCCCTACCACGGTGTCGGCGTCGAGATCGCTCGCCTCAGTGAGCAGATCGAGGGTGAAGTTCGTCCCCACCGCGGCCGCCAGGCCGGCCACCTCCCGGGCCGCCGCGGTCGCCTGCTCCAGACGGTCGCGCAGCACTGCGGTGAGATCGCCGGCCGGCAGGTCCGGGCTGCCGAGATCGACACTGCTGCGAACCGCCTCGATGACGTACAAGGGGAAGCCCCGTCGTTGCCTGGAGCAGGCTCGTGTCGGCCTCCTGGATCGGCCGACCGCAGATCGCGGCAGCCAGACGTGCTGTATCGGCGACCTCAAGCGGGCTGAGGAAAAGCTCGGTGAGCAGGCCGGTGGCCCGCATCCTGACGGTCCAGCCCGCGAGTTCGGGGTCGTCATCAAGGTTGTCGTCGCGCAGTGTCCCGGCCACAAGAATCTGAGCGCTGGCAGACAGTCCCAGGCAGAACGTGAGGAATGACAGGGTCTCCTGGTCGCACCATTGCATATTGTCCAGAACCAGCAGCATCGGACGGCCGACGGCCAGCAGCGCCCGCGCGAGGCCCCCGAAGAAGCGATGGCGTTGCCAGGCGTCGGCCATGGCCCTGGATCCGGCCACCCGCTGTCCGCGGCCGCCGGACGGCACCAGCCTGTCGACCTCGGCGCGCCAGGCCGGGTCCAGCGTCGCCGTCACTGACTGGACTGCCGGGTTTCGCACCCAGTCAGCCACCGGTGCCAGCGCCAGCCGACCCGATGTTCCGAAGCACTGGGCACTGGCCACCACTGCGCCCTGCAGCCGCGCCAGGCCGGCTATCTCGGCCACCAGACGGGTCTTGCCGACGGCAGCGCCGCCGCAGACCAGCGCGAAACCGGGGCGACCTGCTGCGGCGGCCTGCCGCGTCGCCGGGTCGGGGACGACGCCGAGTTCACGCTCCAGGACCGAAGCGCAGTGGTGGTAGGTGCTGACCGCGCCGGCCCGGTCGCCCAGGTCGGCCTGCAGCTGCATCAGGGTGCGATAGCCGGCCTCCTCCAGCGATCGCAGCTGGATGCGGCGGCGGGCGGCATCGACCGCTCCGGTCAGGTCACCCCTGCCCGCACGTGTCTCACAGAGAAGATCGCACAAGTCTGCGCACTGGCGCTCAAGCTCCGCTCTGGCGTCGAGCAGCCAGTCGTCGTACATGCCTGGCAGGAGCTCGCCTCGGTACTGCGCCATGGCGCAGGCGGCGTGCGCGAGGATCCCCTCGCTGTCACCGGCCGCGGCTGCCGCCAGGGCAGCCTTGCGCTCGATGCCGAACGTGCGCACGTCGACGCGAGTCATCTCGCTGTCGCACCAGCACAGATCCCTGGACGTCACCGCGAGAGAAGGCTGATCTCCCATAACGTGACGCAGGTTGTGCAACTCACGGCGCAGGTTGGTCAGCGCCTGTGCATCCGTCGAATCCGGCCAGAACAATCCGGTGATGCGCTGCCGCGCTTGGGGGGATCCGGCATGGAGGGCGAGAAAGGCGATCAGGGCCACCGTCCGCGACGAGCGCACCCGGACGCTGCCGGTCCCGTCGTCGGTGATTGACTGCTCCCCCAGCAGAGTCACGTGCAGCATGTCGGCGTGACCTCCTGAGCGGGTCAGATTTGCCGGTCGCGTCCGGCCCAGTACGGGGCGCGCAGGCTCCGCTTGAGGACCTTACCGCTGGGATTTCGCGGCAACGCGTCGATGATCTCGACGGTGCGCGGGCACTTGTAGTGAGCAAGGCGCTCGCGGGTGAATTCGATAATGTCCGGTCCGGTCGCCTGGTGGCCGGGGCGGAGCACCACCATGGCCATGATGGTCTCGCCCCAGCGGTCGTCGGGAATGCCGATCACCGCGACCTCGGCCACCGCCGGATGCCCGGCCATCGCCTGCTCGACCTCAGGTGAGTAGACATTCTCGCCGCCCGTGATGATCATGTCCTTGATCCGGTCGGAGACGTACAGGAACCCTCCGTCGTCGACGTGCCCGACGTCGCCGCTGCGCAGCCAGCCGTCGGCCGTGATGGCCTGGGCGGTGTCATCCGGCCGGTTCAGGTAGCCCATCATCTGCTGGGCTGACCGGAACCAGAGCTCGCCTGGCTGGCCAGCCGGCACGTCGTGACCGGTGGCCGGGTCCACCACCCGCAGCTGCGCGCCGGCCAGCAAGGTGCCCGCCGAGCCGAGCCGGTCCGGGTGCGCGCCGTCCCTGTGCGCTTGCGGAGACAGCGCACTGATCACCCCGGCCAGCTCGGTCTGGCCGTACACCTGGACGAAATTGAGCCCGGGCCATGTCGCCAGCGCCTGGCGGAGCACGGGAAGCGGCATGGGCGCGGCCCCGTAGAGCAGGTATCGCAGCCCGCTCAGCGCCGCGGCCGCCTGCTCGCCCGCGGCGAGCAGCGCCGAGACCACCGCAGGCACCACGAAGGCATGGGTCGCCCCGGCGGCGAACGCGGCCAGCAGCGAAGCTGGGTCCGGCTCGCGGGTGAAGGTGCTCGGCACCCCGGCGTAGATGCCGAACAGCGCATAACAGGTACCGCCGACGTGGAACAGCGGCATCGCGACCAGGCTGCGGTCTCCTGGGCCCATCGGCGCTACCGGGACCGCGTTCTGGGTGTGCGCGACGATGTTCCGGTGGGACAGCATCACGCCTTTGGGCCGCCCGGTGGTGCCGGAGCTGTACATCACCAGCCACAGGTCGTCCCCGGTTACCTCGGGGCTGCGCTCGGCCGGGCGGGCGGCGGCCAGGAACGGCTCATAGGCGTCATCCGGGCCGCCCACCACGATCACCTGGGTCACGCGCGGGAGCCGGTTCCGGATGGCCTGCACCGCGGGCAGCAACTCGGCCCCGGTGAACAGCACGCTGGCGCCCGAGTCGTTGATCACGTAGTCAAGTTCGCCCGCCGCCAGCCGCCAGTTGATGACGGCGTTGACCGCGCCGAGCAGGCCAGCGCCCAGCGACACCTCCAGGCACGCCGGGTGGTTCTTATCCAGGAATGCCACCCGGCTGCCGGGGCCGAGTCCTAGCGCGGCCAGACCGCCGGCCACTCGCCGGATCCGGTTGTCCCACTGCGCCCAGGTCCACCTCACCTGGCCGTAAGTCAGCGCCTCAGCGTCCGGCTGCCGCGCAGCCCAATGCGCGACCGCGTCGGCTATGAACTCCACCCCTGGCGGTGCCACCACGGTCATGACGTACTCCTCCGGCCGGCCCGCAGGCATTATTGACCCGCGGTTCACCTGCTACATTGACCGGCCCACCGGCAATTCGCAACCATCGTTCGCTGACGGCTCCGTGAGGTCGGCCGTGGCGTCAAGGGCGGCTGGCTCGGCTAGCTCGACACGGTTTCTTCCGTGCCGCTTCGCCAGGTAAAGGGCCGCGTCGGCGAGCCGTTCGAGCCGTTCGAGCGTGCTGCCGTGATGCGGAAAGCCACCGATGCCGATGGAGGTCGTGACGGACACGTCGGTGCCTGGCAGGGAGATCTCGGAGATCGCCGCGCGGACGCGCTCGGCGATCTCGGTCGCCGCCGAGATTTCTGTGTCAGGGAGAAGGACCGCGAACTCCTCACCGCCATTGCGCCCGGCAAAGTCCTGGGCACGCAGCACGCTCCGCAGCACCGCGCCGACATTGGCGAGGACCTGATCCCCCACCGCGTGACCCCGCTGGTCGTTGATTTGCTTGAAGTGGTCGAGGTCGAGGAGCAGGAGCGCGAGCGGCGAACCGGTCGTCGAGGCCTGAGCGAACATCCGGTTCAAGGCCTCGGTGACGGCCCGCTTGTTGGGGAGCCCGGTCAGGCCGTCGGTCGCGGCCCGGATCTCGGCGACGGCTAGGTTGCGAAGGTTCGCCAGGACGGGCGCCGCCTGACGCACGGACTCCTGCATCCGCTGTTCTTCTGCCTCGGTGTAAGGAGCCGCGCGGTTGAGCAGGACCGAGCCGATCACCTCGCCTCCGACCATAAGCGGAACGCACGCCGAGGCGCCGGGGCACACGGCACAGACCGGGCACGCGAGCAGGCCAGGCTTGTCTTTGATCTCCCGGTGCGTCCGGCCTGACCGCACCGCCAGGCATGACCGGGGCTCCGCGCCACGCAAGGTCCCGGCCAGCGGCGAACCATCCGGTAGCGGCGTCACCGCCTCCAACCGGTCCGCGCTGTTGTTCCGGTTGAGCACCACGGCGGTGGTCGCGGCGAGGCTGCGCTCGAGGTGGTGCTGGAGGAGCCGGTGCGCCTCATCCTCGTCGTTCGCGATCTGCAGGGTGTCGGCGAACTCCGCCTGATCCTGGCTAGGCTCCAGGCTCCTGTGCAGGCGGCGGATTCCGGACAGCAGGAGCAGAACGCCGATCCCGAGACCTAGGGCGGCAGCGGCGAGGACGAAAATCACGGACCGCGCCGTGTTCGCGTCGGCGTCTACCTGATCAGTGCGCCCGTTGAGCTGTTCTTGTATCAGCAACTGGTCAAAAGCGGCGCCGACCGGCTGATAGGCGGCCGTCAGCCGGTCGGCGAGACCCGCGGCCGGGTGAAGGGTTACGTTCACCGGGCTGAGAAGGTTGCGGACCGTGATCCACTGACTGGCGAACCGCTCGATGTCGCCGTGCTCCTGCCGAGGATCGTTGGCGTGGAGCCGCTCGACGTAGCCGAGCTGGCTGTCAGCCGCGGGAAGCAAGCGGGTATAAAGCGAGCCGAAGAGCTGTGATTGCCGTGCGGGCTCGGTGGCGAGGAATGCCTCTTCGCCAGTGGCGTACACCGTGTCCATGTCACGGGCGAGCTGGCCGGTCGCGGTCGAGGTAGTCAGTTCGTCGCTGGCGATTGAATTTCCCAGCCGCTCCGATGCGCGAATTCCCGCGATGCCGATGGTCGCGAGTACGGCGACAACAACCACGAGCCCGATGCCAAGAGCTACGAGTGAGCTGATGGCCGCCCGGGCCAGCACTTTCACAAATTTCTCCTACCCAGCAAACCTAATAAGTCCTACGCTAGGTTCGCTCTCCGAACATGACTAAATTATATGTTTTCGTCGGTTATAGCGATACATTGCCGAGCCAGACAGCCATTCTTTACTGAGCTTAACGGTACTCGGATCGCCGTAACCGAGGAGCCTTCGATGTTAACCTGGGCATTCCCGCCGTAAGGCGACCCTGGTGAAGCAGATGAGGGCCAAGACGTGGCAATGCATGGTCATGATCCGACGCTGAGCGCCGCGGAGAACTACCGGGCGTTCGCTCAGGAGGCCCATGGCCGCAGCCCTGGGTACGAGGCGCTGGCCAGCTCGGTCGCCGAGGACACCGCGGTGCTTGGTTTCCTGGACGCGCTGCCGCCGGAAAAGCGCCAGCCCAATCTGCTGTTCGCCGCGGCGCGCTACCTGCTGGGCGACTCGCTCAGCATGAGCCGGCTGCGGACGCTGATCAGCCAGGACCGGGTTGCGCTTGAAGAGACGATGCTCACCCGGCGGACCCAGACCAACGATCCGGCCCGGTGTGCGACCCTGCTGCCGGCGCTGGCCCAGCTGCGGTCTCCGCTGGCGCTGATCGAGGTGGGTGCCAGCGCCGGGCTCGCGCTGCTCATCGACCGGTACTCCTACGATTACGCCGGGCACCGGATCGCCGGGCGGGATCGGTTGGCGCCTACCCTGCTCTGCGAACCGCGCGGGCCGGTCCCCCTCCCGGCCGGGCTCCCTGAGATCACCTGGCGGGCCGGGCTTGACCTCAACCCGCTCGACGTCACAAGAGACGACGATGTCCGCTGGCTGTCGTGCCTGGTCTGGCCCGGGGAAGGCGACCGCGAGAAGGTGCTGTCGGCCGCGATCAGCTCGGCCCGGCGCGACCCTCAGGTGGTACATCGCGGTGACCTACTCACCGACCTGCCCGCGCTGGCGGCCCAGGCTCCGGAAGAGGCGACCCTGGTCGTGTTCCACTCGGCGGTACTTGCCTACGTCACGCCGCAGGACCGGCAGCGATTCGCCGCCATCGTCCGCAGCCTGCCGGCCGTGTGGCTGTCCAATGAAGCACCCGGCCTGCTGCCTGACATCCCCGTCCCCGAATATCAGGGCTGGCCGTTCATGCTCGCCCGGGACGGCCGCGTGCCGCTGGCTTTCGCCGACGGGCACGGAACGTGGCTGCAGTGGCTGCCTGGCGGACAGTCCTAACGCCGCTGAGCCCCGCGACGGTAACCGCCGCGGGGCCCGAAGCCTGCTACATCAGCAGCCGTCGTAGGCAGACCAGTTGGACTGGCCGCCTGCGGCCAGCGCGTTGTTGAACACCTGGTTCTGCTCGGCCACGCTCGCGTTGCCGAAGGCAGCGGCAGAGCCGCCGTAGGCCGCCCATGTCGAGGCGCTGAACTGGTACAGGCCGTAATGCCCGCTGGAGTTCATGACCTGGGAGTTGCCGCCGGACTCCCGGGCGATCACGCACGAGGTGAACCCGCCGTTGCCCGAGTAGGTGCTGCCCGAGTAGGTGCTGACCGTCTGCACGGGCGCGTACGCCGGGCTGGCGACCTGCGAGGTGCCGACCGCGACAGGGGCCACCGCGGCGTTCCCGAGCTGGCCAGGCGCGGCCGGAATCCGGGCCGGCTTGGCCGGGATCTTCAGTGTCTGCCCGACCGAGATGTCGTTGGCCCAGCGGACCTTGCTGTGGTTGGCCCAGTAGATCGCCGGCCACGCAGCCTCGTCGTGATACACGCGGCCGGCGATCGCGGACAGCGAGTCGCCCTCCCGGACGGTGTACGTGGTGGCGGCCTGGGCGGACGCCCTCGCGACCGCCTGCCGCGCCGAGGACAGCAGCTGGGCGGGCGTCAGGCCGACCCGGGCGTGCGCGGCGTCCGTCGCGTCCGTGGCTGCGGCGTGATCGGCAGCCGTGTGCGATGCTAGCGGGCTCGCCATGGCCTGCGGTGACATGCAGAGCACGGCGGCTACCCCGGCTAGCGCGGGGACTGCGGCGGTCGTGAGCCGACGCGAGATCTGGTTACGTTTCGACTTGCTATGGCAGCCCAAAGGGCTCCTTTCCGAACAGGGCGCGCTCCCCGGGAAAGCCGCGCAACAGGCCCGCGGCCTTCGGGAGCGCCTGACAGCTGGGCAGCCTACGTTCATCGCGTGGCTGGCGCTGGCCCCAGCGGAGCCGGACAGGGAGCTTTTGTGCGGCACTATTCCTGCTTCGGCGGCGAAACCGGCTAACGGCAGCTAAACTGCCCAACCGCCGTCGCTGAATACCCCATCCGTAACATAAGTTAACAAACCTCGCAGCAGGAAAATTCTCGGTGTCAGTGCCTGACGTGCGCTTTCTCACAGACTGATCATTGATGCCGGAATCGTGACCACCCGGCAACGCAGGTATTCACCGAGTCCCTTGGCCTGCGCGTCTGGCCGGGCTGTCCCGGACACACCGGGGGCAAGCAGGCCGTGCACGACGAAGTTGAGGGCCAGGAGATTCGGCAGCTCGTACCGGTCGACGTGCAGATCCGCCGCCTCGGTCAGAAGCTCCTTGAACCGGTCCGTGGTCAGGTACTGGCGCAGCCAGGCGTACCGGGCTGGGCTGGTGGCCCACAGGCCCACGTTGGCGTTACCGCCCTTGTCGCCGGACCGCGCCCCGCACAGGCGGCCGAGGGGAATGTCGGCTAGCGGGCCGGCCAGCTCGGCCGGGACGCCGGACGAGGTGCTGGTCAGCTCGGCCGGGACGCCGGACAAGGCGGGCGGCGGGGAGGACGGGACGACGCCGGAGGTGGCGCTGGTATGCGGGATCTCGCGGACGCTGCCGTCGGGCAGGTGCAGCCGTTGGGTGATGGCTGCGGCGGGGACGAGGGCGGGCCAGTACAGGCCGAACGCGCTGGCCGCGGTGGGCGGGGTGGTGGTGTGGAAGCCGGCGTAGCCGCCGAGCGCGAGGGCGAAGGCAGCGTCGGAGAACGCCCGGCCGACCTTACGCTCGTCTTGGTCCTTGACGGTGATCCGCAGATGCGCCGTGGCCTGCTCGTTCACCGGCGCATCCGGGTGGTCGAAGCGGAGCAGGCGGACGTCGGCCTCTTCGAACTGCTCGGTGCCGCCGAGCAGGCCGAACAGCAAGGTGGTGGCCTGTTCGGCCTTGGCCTCGATGTCGAGGCCGGTGATGACCATGGTCATCGTGTTGCGGTAACCGCCGAGCATGTTGAGCGCGACCTTGAGGGTCTCCGGGGGCGGGCTGCCCCTGGTCCCGGTGACCGCGACCCGGTCCGGGCCGGCCTGGGCGACGCGGGTGGTGTCGAAGTGGGCCACGACGTCAGGGTTGAGGTAAGCGGGCTCGCCGATCTCGTAGAGCAGCTGGGCGGTGACGGTCCCGACCGAGACCAGGCCGCCGGTGTCGTCGTGCTTGGTGATGACGCAGCCGCCGTCGGCGGCGACCTCGGCGATCGGGAAGCCCGGGTAGCGGCGGTCGGTGATCTCCGCGCCGAAGCTGTAGTTCCCGCCGGTGGCCTGCGGCCCGCACTCGATGATGTGCCCGGCGACGACCGCTCCCGCCAGCGCGTCCCAGTCGTCACGGCGCCACCCGTGCCACCATGCGGCGGGGCCGGTGACCAGGCTTGCGTCGGTGACCCGGGGGCAGATGACGATGTCCGCGCCCGCCTCGAGCGCCGCCACGATCCCCCAGCCGCCCAGGTAGGCGTTGGCCGTGACCACCGGCAGGTCCGCCTTGGCCAGCGGCAGGCCGGTGTCGAGGTTGGTCAGCTCATGACCGGCCGCCTGCAGGTCACCGATGGCCGGGGTGAGGTCGTCGCCGGTGATGTAGGCGATCCGGGCGGGCAGGCCCAGCCGGGAGGCGAGCTCGGTGAGCTGTCCGGCCAGGCCGGCCGGGTTGAGGCCGCCCGCGTTGGCGACGACCTTGACACCGCGTTGGAGACAGGTGCCGAGCACCTCTTCCATCTGCTGCAGGAACGTGACGGCGTAGCCGCGGCCCGGGTCCTTGCGGCGGGCCTTCCACAAGATGAGCATGGTCAGCTCGGCCAGGTAGTCGCCGGTCAGCACGTCGATCGGCCCATCCAGCATCTCCCGGGCGGCGGCGACCCGGTCGCCGTAGAACCCGGAGCAGTTCGCGATGCGGACCGGTGGACGCGGTGCTGTCTGCTGATGCGGTGCTGTCTGCTGATGCGGTGTCATCTGCGCTTCCCTCCGACGAACGGACGGCCGGTGCCTGCCGCCCCGGCGAAGGCCTGGGCAATCGCCATCCACTCCTGCGCGGCCTGGCCCTCGATCGTCAGGTCGACGTCATCGCGGTGCCGTCGCTGGGTGACCAGCAGGCAGAAATCAAGCGCCGGCCCGGTGATCCGGTCCGCGGCGTCTTGCGGGCCCCAGGCCCAGGCCGGGCCGGCAGGCACCGGCCGTCCGTTCGTCGGCGGGATGAGCTCGACCCGCACCGGGACGGACGGCGCCGGTTTCCCGCGGACGGCGAAGCTGTAGCCGCGGGCCCCGACGCCGATGTGCGCCACATGCCGCAGCCGGCCGGTCGGCTCCCGGCTGACGCCGAGGGCATCGGCGATGTCCTGGGTGTGCGCCCAGGTCTCCATGATCCTGGCCGTCAGCGAGGACGCGGCGCTCATCGCGGGGCCGAACCACGGCAGCCTGACGGCCGGGTCCAGGCCGCAGAATGTGTCGATGAGCTGGGCGCGGGCGGTGTCGAACCAGGCCAGCAGCTCAGCTGAATCCAGATCGCGGAACCGGGCCGCGATGTCGTCCGGTGACACTCCCCCGGCCGCTTCGGCCACTGCCCGCGCGGCCACGAATTCATCAGGCGCGACCGCGGACTGGACGGTGACCTCGTCGAAGTAGGCCAGGTGGGTGACCTGGTCGGCGATGTCCCAGCCGGCCGCGGGCGTGGCCAGGTGCCAGCCGTCTTCGTCCAGGCCGGCCACCAGGGCACGGGTGACCGCCGACTCGGCGGCCAGGTCGGCGGCCAGCGCGGTCATGTCGACACCCATGGCCTCACTCCTTGCCTTCGGGGCCGCCGGCGTCCACGACGGCCAGCACCTGGCCGGTGCTGACCTGGTCGCCGGCCTTGGCGTGCAGCTCGGCCACGGTGCCGTCGGCGGGCGCGGCGACCGTCTGTTCCATCTTCATCGCCTCAAGCACGATCAGCGGCTGGCCCGCGACCACGGTTGCGCCGACCTCGGCCAGCACCCGCAGGACCAAGCCGGGCATCGGGGCGAGCAGCGACCCGGACGGCGCCATCGCGTCTGGCTGGCCGAACCGCGGCACCTCGGTCAGCGCGGTCGAGCCGTTGCTCGCGTCGACGTAGGCCTGCGCCTGCACCCGGTGCACCAGGTAACGGCGGCGCAGGCCGTCGACCTCCAGGTCGACCCGGTCCTGCCCGGCCGCGTGCAGAATCAGGGTGCCGCCCAGCGGCACGCCGTTGACAGAGGCCTCGACGGTGCTGGTCTCGACGGTGCTGGCCTCGACGGTGCTGGCCTCGACGGTGCTGGTCTCCGCGGTGGCACCCGTCACCCGGTAGGCGACGGCGAGCTCGTCGTGGCCGACACGGTAGGTGACGCGCTGCGCCGCGGAGCGGACGTTGCGCCAGCCCGAGGGCAACGTGGCCAGCACCGGCGCTTCGGCCCGGTGCACCGCTTGCCGGGCCAGCGCCGCGACCAGCGCGTGCAGCGCGGTGGCGCCGGGCGCCGCGCTGCGAGCAGCCGCGCTGAGGGCGGCCGGATCGTGCCGGGTGAGGTAACCGGTGTCGGTCCGCCCGGCCAGGAACTCCGGCTCGCGCAAGATGGCCGCCAGCAGGTCGCGGTTAGTGGTCACGCCGTGGATCTCGGCTCGCTCCAGCGCGCGGGCCAGCCGCCTGGCCGCCTCGGCGCGGGTACGGCCGTGCGCGATCACCTTGGCCAGCATCGCGTCGTAGTGCGGGCTGACCACGGACCCGTCGCGGAAGCCGGTGTCCACCCTGACCCCAGCCGGCGCCGGGATGGCAAAGCGATGCAGCATGCCGGTGACAGGCAGGAACCCGGCCGGGACGTCTTCGGCGTAGAGCCGGACCTCGATGGCGTGACCGCTGATCTGAGCGTTCGTCGCCTCCGGCGGCAGCGGCTCGCCCGCGGCGATGCGCAGCTGCAGCTCGACCAGGTCCAGGCCGGTCACTTCTTCCGTGACCGGGTGCTCGACCTGGAGCCGGGTGTTGACCTCCAGGAAGTAGAAGGAGCCGCTCGCGTCCAGGACGAACTCCACCGTGCCCGCACCGACGTAGCCGATGGCCTGGCCGGCCGCCACCGCGGCGGCGGTGAGCGCGGCGCGCAGCTCGTCGTCCACCCCCGGTGACGGGGCTTCCTCGACGATCTTCTGGTAACGGCGCTGGATGGAGCACTCGCGCTCGAACAGCGGGACCACGGTGCCGTGCGCGTCACCGAGGATCTGCACCTCGACGTGCCGCGGGTCCTCGACGAACCGCTCGAGAAACACGGTCCCGTCGCCGAACGCCGACGCCGCCTCGCGGCGCGCGGCCTGCACCGCCCCGGCCAGCTCATCGGGGTCGCGGACCAGCCGCATCCCGCGCCCGCCGCCGCCGAACGCCGCCTTGACCAGCAGCGGAAACCCGGTCCTGGCCGCCTCGGCGGCCAAGCCGGCCGGATAATCCGGGGCGGGATCGTCATTTGGGGCATTGGGGGTATTTGGGGCGTTGAGGGCGGCGGGGACGCTCACGCCGGGCAGCACGGGGACGCCCGCGGCGGCCATGATGGCCTTGGCCTCGATCTTGGAACCCATCGCGGCGATGGTGTCCGGTGCCGGGCCGACGAAGATCAGGCCGGCCTGCTCGCAGGCCCGCGCGAACGCCGCGTTCTCGGACAGGAATCCGTAACCCGGGTGCACCGCGTCCGCGCCGGTGGCCAGGGCCGCGGCGATGATCGCCGCGCCGCGCAGGTAGGTGTCGGCGGGCGCCGCCCCGGGCAGCCGCACCGCCTCGTCGGCCAGCGTCACGTACTCGGCGCCGGCGTCCGGATCGGAGTACACCGCCACGGTGGCCAGGCCGAGCGCGTGCGCCGTGCGCATGATGCGGCTCGCGATCTCGCCGCGGTTGGCGATCAGGAGCTTGCCGATCGGCCCGGTCAGAACCTGGGCCGGGGCTGGTACCACGGATCCGTTCGGCATCATGTCTTTCATCTTTTTCACATCCGGAACACGCCGAAGCCGCGGCGGCCGGCGACTGGGCCCGAGTGCACGGCGGACAGGGTCAGGCCCAAGACGGTGCGGGTGTCGCGCGGGTCGATGATGCCGTCGTCGTACAGGCGCGCGCTGACGAAGAAGGAATGCGCCTCGGCCTCGATCTGCGCCTCGATCTGCGCGGTGCGGGCCCGGTCGGTGTCGTCGTCGAACGGGCGGCCGGCCGCGGCCGCTGAGGCCCGGCCGACGATGGACATCACCCCCGCGAGCTGGGCCGCGCCCATCACGGCCAGCTTGGCGCCGGGCCAGGCGAACATGAAGCGCGGGTCGTAGGCCCGGCCGGACATGCCGTAGTTGCCCGCTCCGAACGAGGACGCCATGTTAATGGTGAGGTGCGGGACGGCCGAGTTGGTCACCGCGTTGATCATCTTCGCGCCGTCCTTGATGATGCCGCCCTGCTCGTAGCTGGTGCCGACCATGTAACCGGTCGTGTTCTGCAGGAACACCAGCGGCGTGTCAGTGGAATTGGCCAGCAGGATGAACTCGCTGGCCTTCTTGGCCTCCTCGCTGAACAGCACGCCCCGGTGGTTGGCCAGCACCCCGACCGGGTAGCCGTGGATCCGGGCCCAGCCGGTCACCAGCGAGCTGCCGTACAGCGGCTTGTACTCGTCGAAGTCCGATCCGTCCACCACCCGGGCCAGGATCTCGCGCGGGTCGAACGGCACCTTGACGTCGGCGGACACGATGCCGAGGATCTCGTCCGGGTCGTAGCGGGGCGGGACGGTGCGGCCCGGCGGCGGGCCACCCTTGCGCCAGTTGATCCGGGACATGATGTCGCGGCCGATCCTGATCGCGTCGAGCTCGTCGGCGGCGAAATAGTCGGAAAGCCCGGAGACCCGGGAGTGCATCTGCGCACCGCCCAGCGACTCGTCGTCGGCCTGCTCGCCGGTGGCCATCTTGACCAGTGGCGGGCCGCCCAGGAACACCTTGGCCTGCCGGTCCACCAGGACCGCGTAGTCGCACATGCCGGGCACGTAGGCGCCGCCCGCGGTGGAATTGCCGAACACTAGCGCCACCGTGGGCACCGCGTGCGCGGACAGCTCGGTGAGCTCGTGGAAGATGCGGCCGGCCGGGACGAACAGGTCGGCCTGCGTCGGCAGGTCGGCGCCGCCGGACTCGACCAGGTTCATCACCGGCAGCCGGCTGGTGCGCGCGATCTCCAGCGCGCGCAGGGTCTTGCGCAGCGAGTACGGGTTCATCGCGCCGCCGCGCACGGTCGGGTCGTGCCCGATGATCACGCACTCGACGCCGGAGATCACTCCCACGCCGGTGACCACGCTGGCACCGACGGTGAACCCTGTCCCCCACGCGGCCAGCGGCGACAGCTCAAGGAACGGGCTGTCCGGGTCCACGAGCAGCTCGATGCGTTCCCTGACCCCGAGCCGGCCCCGTTCGCGGTGCCGCTGCTGATAGCGGTCGCCGCCGCCCGCGATCACAAGCTCGAGCTGCCGGCCAAGCTCGTCGAGCACGGCCAGCTGCGCGGCCCGGTTGGCGCGGTAGGTCTCGCCGGCCGGGTCGACGTGGGAGGACAGGACGGGCACGGATCAGCCTTCGTAGTGTTTGGCGTGCTCGGCGCGCAGCACGTTCTTGCGGATCTTGCCGGTGGAGGTCTTGGGCAGCTGGTCGGTGACAATGACCGACTTGGGCACCTTGAAGCCGTCCAGCCTGGTCTTCATCGCGGCGATCAGCCCGGCGGCGTCGATCTGCTCGCCGGGTTTGGGTACCACGACCGCGGTGACCGCCTCGCTCCACCGCTCGTGCGGCAGGCCCACCACGACGGCCTCGGCGACCCGCGGGTCGGCGGCGTAGACGGCCTTCTCGACCTCGATCGACGCGATGTTCTCCCCGCCGCTCTTGATCACGTCCTTATACCTGTCGGTGAACCACAGCACGCCGTCGTCACCGAACCGGCCCACGTCGCCTGAGTGGAACCAGCCGTGTTCGAACGCCTTGTCCGTGGCCTCTTCGTTGTCCAGGTAGCCGGACATCGTGCTCGGCCCCCGGTAGACGATCTCGCCGGCCTGGCCCCGCGGCAGCAGCTCACCGTCCGGGCCCATGATCGCGACCTGGACCCCGATCAGCGGGGTACCGACCGCGCCGATGTGAGACAGCTGATGTTCGGGCCGGAACAGGGTCGTGATCGGGCTCATCTCGGTCTGCCCGAACAGCAGCGCGAAGTCACAGCCGAACCCGTCCAGGCAGCGGCGGATGAGGTCATCGGGCATCGGCGCCATCGCGTAGACCGCGCGGCGCAGGCTGGACAGGTCGTGCTCTTTAACCAAGGGGTGATCGAGCGCGGCCCGGTACATCATCGGCAGCCCGAAGATCTGGGTGATCCGTTCCCGCTCGATCAGGCCGAGCAGGGCGGCCGGGTCGAACGCGCGCATCGTGTAGATCGTCGCGCCGACCAGGATGGCGGGGGTGCAGAACGCGTTGAGCTGCGCGGTGTGGAACATCGGCATCATCGCGACGAACCGGTCGTCGGCACGCCAGCCGGAATCGAGCGCGCCGGACATCGACTCCAGGTATATGGCCACGTGCGAGCCGACCACGCCCTTGGGGAACGACGTAGTGCCCGAGGTATAGAGGTAGCTCAGCGCGTCCCGGTCATCGACGAAGCACCGCGGGTCTGCGGCGTTCTCGTGCGCGGTCAGCGTCTCGATCGTGGTCCAGCCCCGGTCCGGCGGCTCGTGGCCGTCTTTTTGCGGTGCGGTGCCCGGGGCGACGATCACGTCGGCGACCTCCGGGACCTTGGCGATGGCGTCCCGCATCGCCCCGGTGAGCTGCGTCTCGACCACGATGCCGCGGGCGCGGGAATGGCCGAGCACGTAGGCCACCTCGTCCGGCCGCCAGCCCAGGTTGATCGGCACGCACACCACGCCGAGCTTGGCGCAGGCGTAGTAGACGGCAAGGAACTCGGCGCTGTTGCCCGAGGCCAGCGCGAGCGCGGCGCCGCGCCGGTAGCCGAGCCCGGTCAGGCCGTGGGCGAGCCGGTTGACGTAGCCGTTGAACTCGGCGTAGCTAAAGCGGCGGTCGCCGTCGACGACCGCGAGCTGGCCCGGCCGGGCCGCGGCGGTGCGGGTCAAGGTGTCGCCCACATTGATCCGCCCGATGAGGTTGCGCGCGAGGTCCACGAGCCCTCCCCTGCTAGTGACTGTGCTAGTAAGACCGGGGCAGCCCCAGGCTGTGCTGGGCCACGTAGTTGAGGATCATCTCCCGGTTGACCGGCGCGATGCGCAGCAGCCGGGCCAGGCCCCAGTAAGGCACTAGCCCGTACTCGCTGGCCACGCCGTTCCCGCCGTGGGTCTGGATGGCCGCGTCGAGGGCGGCGAGGGCGGCTTCTGCGGCCGCGTACTTCGCCATGTTGGAGGACTCCCCCGCGGGCTGGCCGTGATCGTACTGCCAGGCGGCCTGCCTGGTCATCAACGCCGCGAGCTCGGTCTCGATCTTGGCCTTGGCCAGCGGGTGGGACACGCCCTGGTGGGTGCCGATCGGCTCGGACCAGACGGTGCGCTCGGTGGCGTACCTGGCCGCGGCGGTCAGCGCGTACCTGGCGATGCCGACGCCGAGGGCGGCACCGGTGATCCGTTCCGGGTTCAGGCCGTGGAACACCTGCTTGAAGCCCTCCCCTGGCTGTCCGACGAGCGCGCCCGGGCCCACCCTGACCTGATCGAAGTGCAGCGTGTACTGCCGCTCAGGGAGCAGCAGGTCGACCGGGAGCAGGCGGGCCTCCAGGCCCGCGGCGTCGGTCGGCACGATGAACAGCGAGAGCTGGGCACCCCGCTCGTCCTGCCCGGTGCGCGCCACCACCAGGAGGGCTTCGGCCTCGTCGACCCCGGAGATGTAGTACTTGGTGCCGGTCAGCAGCCAGTCCTCACCGTCCCGGGCGGCGGTGGTGGAGATGCGCAAGGTGTTGGAGCCCGCGTCCGGCTCGGTGATGGCGAACACCATCTTGGCGGTGCCGTCGGCCAGGCCGGGCAGCCACGTCGTGCGCTGCTCGTCGGTGCCGAACTCGGCGATCATCCCGGCCGAGATCGCCGCCGATACCAGCAGCAGGAGCAGCGGCGTCCCGGCGGCCGCGATCTCCTCGCAGACGATGGCGAGCTCGGTCAGCCCCCCGCCGCCCCCGCCGTAGGCTTCGGGGATGTTCACCCCGATGAACCCCGCCTTGCCCAGGGCTGACCACAGCTCGTCACACGGGAGCCGTTCGGCGGCATGCTCGGCGTAGTAGCGGGGCCCGAAGTCCCTGGCTATCTCGGCGACCGCGGCCCGCAGCGCGCGATGTTCCTCCGATTCGGCAAAGTCCACGCCGGTCCTCCTGAGGTTTCACTGGGGCGCGCCCGACGTCCCAATGTGACTCATCATTCACTAGCGACCTTAGCGCTTAGATGCGACACTGGCTAGGTGACCGCGCAAAGATCAGCACGCCGACGGCGCGATCCGGACCGCAAGGAGCGGATCCTGGTGGCGGCCGCCACGCTCGGCGCCGCGCGCGGATTCGACGCGATCTCCATGGCCGACATCGGCGCCGAGGCCGGGATCGTCGGGTCCGGCGTCTACCGGCACTTCGACAGCAAGACCGCGATCCTGGTGGCGATGGCCGACCGGGTGATGGACCGGCTGATGACGGGCGCGGCGGAGATCATCTCCTCGTCTCCCGGCGACCGGCAGAGTCTGTCCAGGCTGGTGCGGGACCACATCGAGGTGGCCCTGACCGACCGCGACGCGCTCGCCGTCTACCATCGCGAGGTGCGTACCCTGGCCGAGGAGGAGCGCCGCAGGCTGAGCCGGGCGCAGCGGCACTACATCGAGGAGTGGGTGCACCTGCTCGCCCCGTTGCGGCCCGACCTGGCCGACGGCGAGGTGCGCCTGGCCGTGCACGCGGCGATCGGCGCGATCCAGTCGACGTTGTTCTTCCGCAGCGGGCTGGCCCACGACCGGCTCACCGAGCTGCTGGCCGGGATGGCGCATGACTGCCTGGGCATCGCGCCCGACCCCGTAGCCCCGGTAAGTGAACTAGCTCTCACTAATTGAGCCAGGATCTGACCTAACCTCCTGCCGTCTTGACAGAGATCGGGCCGGAAGTCACCATAAAGGCTATTGGAGCGCTCCAACGGGCTGGACGCCCGCGGTCTGCTCTGGAGCGCAGCATGGAGGTGGTCGGGACATGGGCAGGGAACGGCTGGACCGGTACAGCCTGACCGGACCGGAGAACCAGGCTGCGGTGGCGGCCGGGCTCGCGGGCGGCGCCTGGTTCCGCAGCGCGGTGCCGCGCAAGCGGATGAAGGAGCTGATGAGGCGATCCGACTACCCGGCCGTCCGGGACACCGCGATCTGGATCGGCTTGATCGGCCTGTTCGCCGGGCTCGGCATCGCGTTCTGGGGTAGCTGGTGGGCGGTCCCGTTCCTGCTCGCCTACGGCATTCTGTACGGCTCGACGTCGGACTCCCGCTGGCACGAATCCGGCCACGGCACGGCGTTCAAGACGCGCTGGCTCGACGAGAGCCTGTACCAGCTGGCGTCCTTCATGATCATGCGGGATCCGACCACCTGGCGGTGGAGCCACACCCGGCACCATACCGACACCCTGGTCGTGGGGCGGGACCCGGAGATCGCGGTCATGCGTCCGGCGCGGCTGGCCAAGCTGCTGGCGAACCTGATCGGCCTGGTCGACGTGCCGGTGGCCTTCATGCTGATGTCCCGGCACGCGTCCGGGCGGCTCACGGCCGACGAGGCCGACTACGTGCCGGCCTCCGAACGGCACAAGGTCTACCGCACCGCCCGGATCCACCTGGCCATCTACGCCGTCACCATCGCCCTGGCCCTCGGGTTCCGGAGCTGGCTGCCGGTAGTGCTGATCGGCGGCCCGCGCTTGTACGGCGCGTGCCTGTTCTACATCTACGGCTTCACCCAGCACGCCGGGCTCGGCGAGAACGTGCTGGACCACCGGCTCAACACCCGCACGGTGCGGATGAACGTGGTCAACCGGTTCCTGTACTGGAACATGAACTACCACGTCGAGCACCACATGTTCCCGATGGTGCCGTACTACCGGCTGGCGGAGCTGCACGAGGAGATCGCGCACGACTGCGCGCCGGCCTACCCCTCGCTGTGGGCGGCCTACAAGGAGATCATCCCCGCCATCGTGCGCCAGCTGAAGGACCAGGAGTACTACGTGCGCCGCGAGCTGCTGCCCGGGGCCGCGCCGTTCAACGAGCCCGCACCCATCAACGACGGCCGCGCGCTGCCGCTGGCCACCGCGATCGCAGCCTGAGGAGCCGGCCGATGGCCCATTGGATCACCGCCTGCGAGGCGGACGACATCGACCCCGAGGACGTCATTCCGTTCGCGCACGAGGGTCGCGACTACGCCATCTACCGATCGCCTGACGACACTTACTACGCCACCGACGGTCACTGCACCCACGAGAAGACACTGCTGTGCGACGGCCTGGTTTCCGGCGGCACCATCGAGTGCCCGAAGCACAACGGGCGTTTCGACTACACAAGCGGCAAGGCACTCGGCGCCCCCGTGCTTGTCGACGTCCGCACCTACCCGGTCAAGGTGACGGACGGCACCGTCTATATCGACGCCGGGGGCTGATGCTGGTACGAAACGTTGAGGTGCCGGCCGCCGTCGCCTCCGTAGCCGGCGGACGGCGGCTCCGGCTGGTCTGGGCGAACGTGGCGGGCGGTCTCACTTTCGAGGCAGGCACAGGCGCCGATCGGTGCTTTATCAAGTGGGCGCCGGCCGGAAGCAATCTCGATCTCGCCGCCGAAGCGCACCGCCTGGCGTGGGCCGGGCAGTTCCATCCGGTCCCAAGACCGCTGGCCCGAGGTGCCGACCCCACCGGATCCTGGCTGGTGACCGCGGCGCTGGACGGAGAAAACGCGGTGAGCCGGCGGTGGAAGGCCCAGCCTGCGACCGCGGTGACGGCGATCGGCGCCGGCCTGCGCGCTATGCACGAAGCACTCCCCGTCGAGGCGTGCCCGTATTCCTGGAGCGCCGAAGACCGGCTTGTGGTGTGCCACGGAGATGCCTGCGCGCCCAACACCTTGCTGGCCGAGGACGGTCACTGGTCCGGGCACGTCGACCTGGGTCTGCTCGGAACCGCCGACCGGTGAGCCGACCTGCCGTTGCCGCCTGGAGTATCGAATGGAACTACGGCCCTGGCCTGGACCGGCTCCTCCTCGAAACCTCCGGAATCGCTCCCGACCCCGAACGAGCTCGTTACTACCGGCTCCTGTGGGACCTCAGCTCGTGACCAGACGCTAGGCGTCACCCATCGACTTTGTCCACGAGATCCGGCTCGATCAGGCGACCTTCCTGCTGCGCACGACCAACCTGACGGCCGACGCCATCGCTGCCGCCGTGGGCTACCAGAACACAAGCACGCTGCGCGCCCTGGTCCGGCGCGAGCGCGGATCCACCATCAGCGCGCTGCGCCTTGGCCGCCAGGCTGACGGTCAGCAAGACGCGTAAGGTCCGCGGCGCAGAAAGCTGGCGCACATCACGATGCCATTAGCTGTTCCGGGGGCCGCTGGTGGCGGCGCTGCCGGTGCACCGGCTATACCGGGCTGGATCAACCTGCCCTCCGGCGGTCCGGCCACCAGGTCAGCATCGCGCTGGCCGGTGAGCGGGTCCTGGTCCAGCTGGCCGGGGTGGCGGGCGTGGTAGTCGGCGTTGGCGAAGCTGGTGTAGATGGCGTAGTCCAGGTCCAGGCGCTCGCCGTACCAGGCGGGGACGATGGTGTCCGGGGTGATCTCGGCGTCGTGGCAGTCCCCGATGGTCCCTTCTGGGTCCGGCAGGGCGGGACTACAGGGCAGCCGGGTCCCGTCGGGGCGGTAGAAGGTGAACGCGCCACCGGGGCTGGCGTCCAGGGCGGTGCCGTCGCGGTCGTGCAGCAGCCAGCTCAGGGCGGCGGTGCAGGTGATCATCTGGGCGGTGGTGATGCTGATCGCGGGGCCGTCCTGGAGGTGGCAGCGGGCCGGGTCGGCGGGTGACCGGGGGCGGCGGCCGGCGTTTCCGCGGATTTGTCAAACCCTTCAGACCAAAGCTCCGACAATCTATCGTCTGGCAGTTGAAATTAAGCTAAAGATGAGATTATCGAACTTACAGACGATGGATAGACTGTACGCGTTTTGTTCTGATTTGACGGCTGGAATCGGGTGGACTCCCTGATTTTTACCTGACTTCCCGGCTACGGCGTGCGGGCAGGAGCCCGCCGACATGGCGCGCCGCCAGATGCCGACGTATCTCCGCCGACTGCGACCACGCGGAAGATTACGTTGCGGCACCGACATTCAGCCCTGCCCCGCGCGCCGGCCCCGGCATCGCGGCCGCCGGGGTTGTCCTTGATGAAACTGACCGGCCTGTCGTTCACGGGGTGTCTTTCGCGTCGAGGGTGAAGTAGATGGTGGCGCCGTGGTCGATGGTGCCCTCTGCCCAGGTCCGCCCGCGGTGGCGGTCGATGATGCGCTGGACGATGGCCAGGCCGGTGCCGGTGCCGGGGAACTCGGCGGCGGCGTGGAGACGCTGGAACGGGGTGAACAGCTTCCCCCCGTACGCGGAGTCGAAGCCCGCCCCGTTATCGCGCACATAGCAGCAGACGGGGGCGTCGGCGGCGGGCATGGTGGCGAACTCGATGGTGGCGTCCTCGCGGCCGGCGGTGAACTTCCAGGCGTTTTCTAGCAGCTCCTCCAGCGCGGTCCGGATCAGCGGGCGGTCCGCGGTGACCCGGACGCCGTCCTGGACGGTCACCTGGACCCGGCGGCCGGGGTCGCGGGTGCGGAGCTGATTGCAGATGGCGGTGACCTCGGCGCTGAGATCAATGTCCTGGAGGCTCATCCCGGCGCTGGACACCTGTGACAGGCGTACCAGGTCATCGAGCACGGCGGCCATATGCCCGGCGGCTGCCTGGATGCGTCCGGTGTACTCGCGTCCCGTTTCGTCGAGCCGGCCGCCGTAATCCTCGGCCAGGGCTTCGGCGAATCCGCTAATCCCCCGGAGCGGGGTTCGCAGGTCGTGGGCGGCCGAGTAGGTGAAGGCCGCCAGGTTCTTGTTGGCCCGCTCCAGGTGCACGGTGCGCTGCTGCACCTGCTGTTCGGCGTCTTTGCGGGCCGTGATGTCCCGGTTGATCTCCAGGAATCCCAGCAGCGGCCCGCCGGGCCCGCGCTGGGCCGCCCAGCGGCTCTCCACGATGATGACCCGCCCGTCGGCGCACCGGTGGATAAGCTCGCCGTCCCAGCGGCCACACCGGGCCACGGTGGCCTCGATGGCGGCCAGCGGCTCGGGAAACTGCGTGCGGAGCAGATCATAGGAAATGCGCCCGACCGCCTCGGCCCTGGTGAAGCCGTAGGTATCCTCAGCGCCGGCGTTCCAGTACGTGATCTGGCCGTCCGGGTCCCGGACGAAGATCGCGTCGTGGGCCAGATCGAGCAGCTCGGCCTGGCCGGATATGGTCCGCTCCCGGGCACTGCGCTCGGACATGTCGGCGAATGCATTGATGGCGTATTCGACCTCGCCGCCAGCGCCGTATACCGGGCGCCCCCAGACCTCGAGGGGGAACACCGACCCATCCGGCCTGTGGATCTCCATGTCGTCAATGTGCGAGGTCTGGCCGCGGATGCCACGGGCTATGGCCATCTTCTCGATCGGGTACGGCTGGTCCGTGCCGGCCAGGAAAGCACCGTAGACCTCGGCCAGCTCACCGGCGCCGATGCCCGGTGCGACGCCCCGGCCCAGCACCCGCTTGGCCTCGCCGTTGGCGTAGTAGGGCCGGCCGTCCGCCGACGAAATGAACACCGCGGCGGGCAGGACCTCCAGGAACCGGAACAGCAGGCGCTCCCCTTCCCCCGCCGCCCGGCGGCGCCTGTCCTCCTGCCAGACCACCAGCACCACCAGCACCACCAGGCCGACCATGACCGGGCCCAGGACAGTGGCTGAGCCGGTGACGGTGCCCGCATAGACGCGCCCGGCAGCCTCGCCCCGGCCGGCGACGGCCAGCCACACGCCGGCGGCCAGACCAAGAGCCAGCACGCCGGCGGCCATCGGGAGCCACCGGGGCAGGCCTTCCTGACGCGTGCCGTCCTCCCGCCAGGCGGCGCTCAGCAGGGAGACCGCGAGAACGAGCATGGCCGAAGCGGTGAGGAACGGCATAACGGCCGCGTGCCCCCAGCCGTAGGCCGCGGGGTTGCCGGCGGCGTACCCGAAGGCCGCTATGACCGCAATCGCGGCGATGACACATCCTGCCGCGGCCAGCACGGCCGGCCGCGGGCGGGGGCGCCATGGACCCGACGCCAGCAGGCCCGCGCCGGCCAGCGCCAGGCACGCCGCGCTGTTGACCGCCATCCGCCCGGGCACATCGTGCGGCCCGCTGATATAGGCCTTCACGATCAGCTGATCGATGCCGAGACCGCGGCCGAAGCCGTATTCGGCCAGGACCACCGCGCCGAGGACCACGTCGAACAGGCCCGCGGCCAGCGCCGCCCCAGGCCGCCTCCTGGCCAGAGCGACGAGCGCGGCCCCGGTTACCGCCAGGGCCAGCGCGGTATTGAAGGTCATCGGGCTCTGGCTGCCGAAGCGCAAGACCGCCGTGGCCCGCACAAACCAGGACACCATCACGGCCACGCCCACGGCGGCGCACACCAGGCCCCCCACCATGGTGATCACATCCGGCACCCGCTCGCGGTGCGAGGCAGGGCCAACCGGGTCACCAGGCGCAACTGGAGGCGGCCCGGCCGGCGCGGCCGCGGGCGCCGGGCGCACCTCGTCTCTCCCCTGGATCAGCATGGCTCCCCATCCCCACGCCAGGCCCGGTAACGGCACGAGACCGGACTCCCCAGATCCTGCGAGCCATCATGAAGCGCGAACTCGGCTTTGCCGGCGCTGTTCCTTCCCCGAGCCGAACCCACTAATAGTTCAAGGTAGCATAATGGCAAAACCAGACCGGGAAGCGTCAAAGATCCCAGGAAATTACGCGATCGTCCCTTACTTAACTCTTATTTCAGACCGTAATAGAACAAGTCAGGAGATTTCCGGCGTAAATAAGCATGAGGGGCCAGAAGCATAAGGAACATAGAAACATTTCCAGGTCGCGTGCACCCGGGCAAGTGCGGATCCACCCGCTCCAGCGGCACGCCGGTCCCCGGTCGATCGGGATCACGAGCCGTCACAGGCTCGGTGGTGACTTGGCGGCCGGGGTCGAAGTCCTGGCCGGGGCCTGGGTCAAGGGTGGTGATGCCGGGGTCGTGCCCTGCTGTTTATCGAACATGTATTTGATGTTAATGCCCGGGATTACATTCTGATCGCTTTCAGCGTGGGCTGGACAGCAGCTCAGGCGTAGGCTATTGCGGGTCGATGAGCGAGGCCCGTACGATCCGGGAAGGCGCCGCGACCGTCGCAGCCACGGCGGCGGCTGGCTGGCACCGCCAGACCGCGAACGGAATCTGTGATGATCACCCTGGTACCGCTGTGCACGATGTCCTTGACCCTGAGCAAGGCACTGGATGCCGGGAACACGCCGACCGGGAGGCACATGGTCTCCGAGATCGTCGCCGCGACCGTGTCGGGGCGGCTGGCCGGCACCCTGGCCGGAGGAGCCAGCGCCGATTGGTTCACCATGGCTGCTGGCGGCCTCATGCTCCCTGATGTGCGCCTGGTGATCAAGACCGACGACCAGGCCATCGTGCTCATCCGCTATTCCGGGCGGCTCCGGTACGCACCCGGCCAGGAATCGGTCGCCCTCACTGCCCCCGTGTTCGAGACCGGCGATGCTCGGTATCAATGGCTCAACGACATCCAGGCGGTCGGCAAGGGTGTCTTGGCTGCCGACCTATCCGTCGTCGACTACGAGATCTACGAAATCCAGTAGGGAGCGCCTGCCGCTGATGTGGTCAGCCTGTCGCGGGGCAGGTACCAAGGTCCGTTCGGCCAGAAGGGCTTTGAGCTAGGCAGACGGTCAGCTTGGAGGTGACGGGACGGGGCCGCTTGAGCCGCGGACCTCCAGGCGGGGCGGCATCAGCTGCGTCCGGCTGGGGGCGTCGGGGTGCTCGATGCGTTCGAGCAGGGTCCGGGCGGCCTGCTGGCCCATCGCGTGGGCGGTGCCGTCGACGCTGGTGAGCCAGAGGGCCCGCAGCCGGGCGTAAACGGAGTTGTCGAAGCCGACGAGGGACAGCTCCTGCGGTACCCGTATTCCCAGCGCTGTAGCGGCGGATAGGGCTCCGACGCAGGTCAGGTCGTTCGCGGCGAAGATAGCGGTCGGCCGGTCGGGTCGGTGAATCAGCTGGATCGTGGCACGGTAACCGCCCTCCTCGCTCATGTCCCCCGCCTCGATCAGGACGTTCCCGCCCAGGCCGGCCGCGTGCATGGTGTCCTGGTAGGCCTGCATGCGCAGGCGCCCCGCCACACTCGGCAGGCCGGAGATGTGGGCGATCCGGGTGTGCCCGTACTCGATCAGGTGCCGGACCGCGAGCGTCCCGCCGAGGTGGTTGTCGTTGGCCAGGATGTCGACGTGCGGCAGGTCAAGATCCAGGCCACGGCCGCCCACCGCGACGGTCGGGATCTTGCTGGTGACGTCAATGATGGCGGGTGAGAGGGGAATCGATCCGGCCAGCACGAGCCCGTCGACCCCGAGGTCGAGGAACGACCAGCTCAAGGTCTCGTCCAGCATCCGGTCGATCCGGCCGTCGCCGAGCAGGATGTGCTTGCCTGCCGCGTGCAGTTCCGGCGTCAGGCCGTCGAGCATGTCCGCGAACCAGGGCTGGCGGATGTCGTTCAGCAGCACCCCGACCGTACACGAACGGCGCTCGGCGAGGAATCGGGCGGCCGCGTTCGGCCGGTATCCGAGCTCCGCGACGGCGCGCATGACAGCCTCACGGCTGGCCGGGCTGACCTTCGGCGAGTGGCGGAGTACCAGCGACACCAGCGACTTGGACACCCCGGCCCGGGCCGCGACGGTTTGCAAGGTCGGCCGGCCGCCGTTACGTCCTGGGGATGCCACCCTGCCCTCCCGGTCGGTGTTTGGAGCGTTCCAACGCTATTGGGGGCGCGGGAAGCTTGTCAACGCGGCCATCGGATGTCAGGGACCGGCCCGGGTCAGTTCGCCTGGGCCGCCCCGTCGGGTTATCGTCAGGAACTTGTTCCACGCAGGAGGAAATAGTGACGTTGATCGCCCGGTTCCAGGTCGACAGCTTCGAGCCGCGGCAGGTAACAGGCCTGGATGCGGACTGGTTCGGCCTGCTGACCTTCGCCAAGACCTTCAGTTCAGGGATCATCGGGCATGCCACCACGGTGTTCATGTCGGCCGGCACCGAGGAAGGCTCCCGGTCTTACGTCGCCACCGGGCTCGGCCCGGATCGCGCACGACGACCAGGGCCCGTACTTCGAGATCGACCTGAGCTGACATGAGCGAGAATCTGGCGATGCAGGCTGAGCTGGCGCTCGAGCGGCAGGGCGAATACGACTCACTGTGCTACGAGGGCCAGTGGCACACCAACGGCCAGCTGGCCGAGCGTGCCGCCCGGCTGGCGACCGGGTTCGCCGGGCTCGGCGTCCGGCCTGGTGACCGGTTGCTCGTGCTGATGGCCAACTGTCCCGAGGTGCTCATCACCTACACGGCGGCGTGGCGCGCCGGAGCGGTGGTGACCCCGTTGATCTTCCTGGTCAGCGAGGATGAGCTCAGGCACGCGCTGGTCGACTCCGGCGCGGTCGGCATCGTCACCACGGCGGAATTCCTGCCCAAGGTGACCGCCGCCGTCGCGGGCGCGCCCGGAGTCCGGTTCGTCGTCGTCCCAGGGGGCACGGCGGAAGCCCGGCAAGGCAAGGTGACGGTGCTCGACTTCACGCAGGTGGCCTCGGCCGCGCCTGGGCCGGTCGCCAACCGCTCGGGCACCGATCTGGCCGCCTTGCTCTACACCGGCGGCACCACCGGCCGGTCCAAGGGCGTCCCGCTGACGCACGCGAGCCTGTTCTGGTGCGGATCGGCCGCGCATGCATCATCGGTGCGTTCCCACGTGATGAGCTCGATCCTGCCGCTCCCCCTGGCGCACGCCTACGGCCTGCTGGTCCTGTGCGGCGGCATGCACCGGACCGACCAGGCGAGGACCGTCCTCATGCGCTGGTTCGATCCGGCCCGCTGGCTGACGCTCGCCGAGCAGCACCGGGTCCAGGGCAGCACGCTGGTGCCCTCGATGATCCAGATGCTCCTCTCCCAGCCACTGGAGCAGGCGGACCTGTCCGAGCTGATCACGATCTCCTCCGGGGCGGCACCGCTGGCCGCCGACGTCCGGCGGGAGTTCGAGGCCCGGGTGCCCAGCGCCATCATCTACGAGGGATACGGCTGTACCGAGGCGGCCACGTTCATCTCGGCCAACCCCTTCGGCGCGCGCCGCCTGGGCAGCGTCGGGCTACCCGTCCCTGGCTGCGAGGTATCCATTCAGGACGACGCGGGCCAGCCACTGCCGCCGGATCAGGACGGCGAGATCTGCGTCCGCTCCCCCGGCGTGATGACCGGCTACTGGAACACCCCGGACGCCGCGGCGCTCGCGGGCGGCTGGCTGCACACCGGCGACATCGGCCATCTGGACGCCGACGGTTACTTGTACGTGGTCGACAGGAAGAAAGACCTGATCATCAGGGGCGGGTTCAACGTGTACCCGCGCGATGTCGAAGACGTCCTGGTCGCTCATCCCGCGGTGGCGCAGGCCGGGGTGGTCGGGCGGCCCGACCCGCGGCTGGGCGAGGAGATCGTCGCCTACGTGTCGCTGCGGCCGGACGCGCAGGCCACCGCCGCCGAGCTAACCGAGCACGCCCGGCGGCACCTGGCCGCCCACAAGTACCCGCGGGAGATCATTATCGTTCCGGTGGTTCCGCTGACCAGTGTCGGCAAGCTGGACCGCAAGAAGCTGCGCCAGTGGGTGGCGGCCGGCGATACCGCTTAGCCGGCCGTCTTAGCCGGCCGTCGCCGGGAGGATCCGGCCGGTGACCTCACCGAAGCCGATCCGCGCTCCGCCACCCGGGGCGGTGGCGGTTATCGTCACCTCGTCGTGGTCCTGCAGGAACGTCCGGACGGACCCGTCGGGCAGCGCTAGCGGTTCGGCGCCGCCCCAGCTCAATTCCAGCAGGCAGCCGCGCTGGCCCCGGTCCGGGCCGCTGACGGTACCCGAGGCGTACATGTCGCCCGTACGGGTCGAGGCACCGTTCACGGTCATGTGGGCCAGCATCTGCGCCGGCGTCCAGTACATGGTGGCAAAGGGCGGGCGTGACGCCACCTGCCCGTTCAGCCGGACCTCCAGCGCGAGGTCGAGACCCCACGGTTGGGTGTCGGCCAGGTAGGGCAGCAGCTCAGGGTCGCGCGGCGGCGGGCTGACCCTGGCCTGCTCCAGTGCGTCGAGCGGGACGATCCACGGTGAGATCGAGGTGCCGAACGACTTACCGAGGAACGGGCCGAGCGGCCTGGACTCCCAGGCCTGCAGGTCGCGGGAGGACCAGTCGTTGAGCAGGAACACCCCGAACACGTGGTCGGCGAACTCGCCCACGCCGACCGGGGTACCCAGCGGCGAGCCCACGCCGACCACGAAGCCGACTTCGGCCTCGAAATCCATCCGCCGGGACGGCCCGAACGCCGGCTCGGCGTCCGGCGCCTCCTGGCGCTGGCCGCACGGGCGAGTGATCGGCGTGCCGGATACCACGATGGTGCCTGAACGCCCGTGGTAACCGATGGGCAGGTGTTTCCAGTTGGGCGGCAGCGGATCCAGGCCAGGCCGGAACAGCAGGCCGGCGTTGGCCGCGTGATACTCGTTAGCGTAAAAGTCCACGTAGTCCCCCGGCGTGAACGGCAGGTGCAGTCGCACGCCGGACAGCGGGTGCAGTGCGGCCTCGACGGCACCGCGGTGCCGTTCGTCGGTCAGCAAGGCGGTGATGCGGGCCCGGACATCGCTCCACCGGGCTCGCCCCTGCGCCAGGAAGGCATTCATCGACGGTTCGCTGAAGATCGGATCGGCCAGCACCTGGGCGAGGTCCAGCACCGAGTCGCCGATGCGGACCCCGACCCGAGGAGAGGAGGAACCTGGCTCGTCACCGGCCGAGAAAACGCCGTAGGGCAGGTTAGCCAGCCCGAACAGCGAATCGGGCGGCAGCTCTAGCCAGGTCGTCACAGGTACGTGCGCGGCGGTCAGTCGTCCTTCCCGTTCAGGTGGCGCAGCGGCTCGCCGACGTAGACCTGCCGCGGCCGGGCGATCTTCTGCGCGGAGTCGGTGGAGTTCTCCTGCCATTGGGACAGCCAGCCGGGCATCCGGCCGATCGCGAACAGCACAGGAAACATCGCCACCGGGAAGCCCATGGCCTGGTAGATGATGCCCGAGTAGAAGTCCACGTTCGGGTAGAGCTTGTGGTTGACGAAGTAGTCGTCCTCGAGCGCGATCCGCTCGAGCTCCAGTGCGATGTCCAGCAGCGGGTTGCGCCCGGTCACCTCGAACACCTCTTCGGCGACCCCCTTGATGATCGTGGCCCGCGGGTCGAAGTTCTTGTACACCCGGTGGCCGAAGCCCACCAGGCGCAGCTCGCCCTCCTTGACCCGCTTGATGTAGGCGGGCACGTTCTGGACCGAACCGACCTCGCGGAGCATCTTCAGCACCTGCTCGTTCGCGCCGCCGTGCAGCGGGCCGTACAGCGCGGCGGCCGCCGCGGCGGCCGCCGAGTACGGGTCGACCCCGGAGCTGGCCACGCCCCGCATCGCGTTGGTGGAGCAGTTCTGCTCGTGGTCCGCGTGCAGGATGAAGAGCACGTCAAGGGCATGCTCGAGGACCGGATCCGGGCTGTACCTGGGCTGGGTCATCTTGTCCATCATGTTGAGCAGGTTGCCCGCGTAAGAAAGCTCGTCGTCGGGGTAGGCGTACGGCAGGCCGCGGGCGTGCCGGTAGGCGAAGGCCGCGAGCGTCGGCATCTTGGCGATGAGCCTGATCACCTGCTTGTCCCGGTTGGCGCGGTCGTGCACGTTCTTGGCCTCGGGGTAGAACGTGGACAGCGCGGCCAGCGTGCTGACCAGGATGCCCATCGGGTGCGCGTCGTGATGGAAGCCGTCGATGAACTTCTTGACGTTCTCGTGCACGAAGGTGTGGTGGGAGATCTGGTGGGCCCATGCCGCCGATGCTGCCTTGTCCGGCAGCTCGCCGTTCAGCAACAGCCAGGCCACATCCAGGAAGGAGGCGTGGGTCGCCAGATCGTCGATCGGGTAGCCGCGATAGCGGAGGATGCCCTTATCTCCGTCGATGAAAGTGATGGCGCTGCGGCAGCTGGCGGTGTTCTGGAAGGCCGGGTCGTAGGACAGCAGTCCGAAGTCGTCATCGGATGTCTTGATCTGCCGTAGGTCAATCGCGCGGATCGCGCCGTCGACGATAGGGAGTTCGTAGCTGCGGCCGGTCCGTGAGTCGGTTACTCGCAGCGTGTCATTCGTGGTCATGTCTAGACCATAGGCCGTGTCGATGGGTGGTCGACAGACACCCTGAGATCTTTTACCTCCGCTAGAAAGTTCTCCATCTGGTTCTCGTCCAGGCCAGGGCGAGGAGGTCGCGGCGGGCCCGCTGAGCGGCGTGTTCGGGCAGGTGCCGTGGTATCTCGTGACTCAGGTGCACCACCGGTATCCGGTTGGTAGTCGTCTCCTCATGCTGGCCCCCGAGCCTCTTGGGCCTTACGCTGGGCATGCAGCAGAAGGGAGGACGCGCCGGGCCATGAGCGAGGGCACTGCGGTGATCGGGCCGGACACTGTCACGGACTTGTCCGGATGGACGACATGGCCGCTGTCGAGCTCCCTCCCGCTCGGCGCCCTGGTAACAGCGACGCCCTGCGCCCGCCTGCATACCCGCGCGGTCGTGACCGAATGGGGTTTTTCCGGCCTGGCCGAAGCGGCCGAGCTCATCGTGAGCGAGCTGGTCACAAACGCGGTCCGGGCCTCGACCGACCGGTACGGGCGGCCGAAGTACGACGGGGCTGGGCTACCGGTCGTGGTCGTGCGGCTGGGCTCCGACGGCATCCGGCTCCTGATCGAGGTCTGGGACGGCATCGCGGGCGCGCCGGTCACCGAGCAGGCCGGTCCTGAGGACGAGAGCGGCCGGGGCCTGGTGCTGGTCGAGGCGGTATGCGACCGGTGGAGCTGGCAGACCGTACCCGGCTGGCCCGGCAAGGTCGTGTGGGCCGAATTGCAGGTCCGCTAACCACGCCAGGACGCCCCCGGTGGCGCTGGGGGCGCGGCCGGGGGCGTGGCTGGCGGGTGTGTTAGCTGGCGGCGATCATGGTGGTGTAGGTGGTGAAGGGGATGGTGCCGTCCCACAGGTGGATGTCGTGGGCCCAGTAGAAGACGGTGAAGCCGCAGCTGCTGGCCTGGCGCAGGGCGGTGGCCATCATGCCGGCGGAGGTGGTGTTGGTGTAGAAGGTCTCCAGGCTGGCGGGCAGGCCGTAGCCGGGGTTTTCCCCGCCGGTCAGCAGGCCGTTGGCGGCGGCGATGCGGGTGATCCAGCGGGTGGCGGACCAGGAGTCCATGGCGGTGCTGGTGAGCGGCAGGGTGGTGTCGGCGGGCTGGCAGGAGTCGTTGCCGCCTGACTGGTCGG
>Ga0224557_1000429_pt1 | contig 47205 bp, 42 predicted proteins | sample 714S31014metaG_FD_180677 | JGI IMG/M metagenome (GOLD analysis project Ga0224557, IMG submission 180677) | Peat soil microbial communities from Stordalen Mire, Sweden - 717 S3 10-14 | ecosystem: Environmental > Terrestrial > Soil > Wetlands > Peat | place: Sweden: Norrbotten County, Stordalen...
CCTTGTCCGACGCGTTCGTCGCCAGCTCCGGCTACCTGGCCGACGCCGTGGACCGCCTCACCACCACCTCACGGTTCGTGGACACCGAGCCCGGGCAGCAGGCGTCGAACCGGGCCTATTTCCTGCTCGACGACGCCTTCCGCCAGTTCTTCGCCGAGCGCGGCGCCAAGGTGGTCTCCGTGGAGGCGATCTCCCGCCTCTTCACCGGGTCGAACCGCCTCCGGTTGGCGGCGTACACCTTGGCGACGCTTCCCGTGCGCCCCCCCGCTGCCGGCTTGGAAGAGGTCGAGTCCGTCGGCGTCGCCGAGGCCGTGCTCCGGGACTCCTACGCCTCGACCCATCGCTGGTACCAGGAATTCGCCGAACTGCTCGGCGATCGTCGTTCCACCCTCGACCCTCCTCTGCCGCACAGCGACGTCCTCCACCATGTGCTCCGCAGGGCGTTCGATGACGTCCGGTCGCAGCAGCGGTCCGACCGGGTGCAGACGACGCTGCAGATGCTGTGGGCGGACGAGCTCCTCGAGAACCAGGTGCAGATGCAGGACGACCTCCTGGCGTCGGCCGACCTCTTCGTCACGCGCCGGCACGGGGGCATGCTGATTTAGTCGCCGGGCTCACGGCGTGCGTTGTCCGAACATTGTCCGCCCGCATGCCTACGGCTCGAGGCCGGTGCCAGCGGCGCGGTCTACGGGTTCGGTGACGACGTGCCGAGCGGCTCCGCCGCACCGCTGCCCCTGAATGCGCCCGTCGTGGGCATCGCCCCACTCTGAGCGGGCCTGCACGCCGGTTGGCGTCGTCCTGAAGGCGGGACGTTCACGGCACCCTCCACCCGGCCCGGGTGTCTCCACCCGCGCCACGCGGGCACTCTCCGGGGCCTGGCGCGTCGGGCTGGCTACAGTGATCCGACTCGGCGACGAACGACCGGAGACGTGAGAGGGGTGCGGTGCCGATGAGCTTCACATGGCGGGGGACCGGCATCGCCGCCGCACTCGCCGTCTGCAGCCTGACCCTGCCGAGCCTCGCGGCCGCGGGTGCCACGACGACCACCACGACCACGACGGTCGTTCCGAAGCCCTCGACCACCACCACCGGGCCTCCGAGCACCACGTCGACGACCAGGATCTCCTCGTCGTCGACCACGTCGCCGTCGACCACGTCGACGACGGCAGCGCGGGCCACGACCACCACCGGGGCCCCCGTGCCCGCCCCGGTCTCACCGGTCACCACGACCACGACGACGCCCCAGCACGTGGTGAACCAGCCGAATCTGAACGCCCTCAGCCCCCACATCGACGCGTTGAGCGGGACCGGCGTCGAGTACCAGTTCAGCTCTGGCGTCTCGTCGCAGAAGACGGTCGCCGGGGTACCCAGCTTCATGACCTCGCCCGGTGGACCGTACATGTACGACGCCGACAACCGCGTGGTGCTGCTGCACGGCACGAACGTCGTCTACAAGCACGCTCCGTACATCGCGTACCCCGACCCCGGAGAGCCGTGGAACTTCACCGCGGCCGACGCCGCCAGGATGCAGAGCCTCGGCTTCAACATCGTCCGGCTCGGCATCGAATGGCAGGGGCTCGAGCCCGGCTCCGGTGGACCGAACCAACCGGGCATCTGCACGCCCGGCGCCCCGGGAAACCCGCACGAGTTCAACCTCGCGGTGGCTGACCGGTATCTGGCGCACGTGGCCGCGACCGTGAAGCTCCTGAGCCGCTACGGCATCTCCACGCTGCTCGACATGCACCAGGACGTCTACAACGAGAACTTCCGCGGCGAGGGAGCGCCGGACTGGGCCGTGTGCACCGACGGCGTGCCCATTGTGGCCAAGGGCGGGCGGTGGTCGAACAACTACTCCAACCCCCAGCTCGACACGGCGGTCCACCACTTCTGGACCAACGACGTGGTCGGGAACCTCCAGGGCCAGTACGACCTGGTCTGGGCGACGGTGGCGAAGTACTTCAGCGCCAACCCGTGGGTCGTCGGCTACGACCCCTACAACGAGCCCTTCTCGACCGAGACCCAGACCGCCGCCGGGTCGACCTTCACCGGCAACCTCGAGTGCTTCTACACCGGGAAGTCCCACACCGGTTTCCTGGCCAACGGGACCTCCCCGCTGGTCTGTCCCTCCGACGTGCCGAACGACGGGGTGATCCCGTCGATCCAGGCCGTGGACCACCACCACCTGATCTTCCTGGAACCGGACATCTACTGGGTCTCCGGCGGGAACATCCCGTCACAGCTGGGGCCGATGCCGTTCCAGCGCCTGGTCTTCAACTTCCACGTCTACTGCGGTGACCGGAGCCCGGTCACCGGCAATCCGACCGATCTGTTGCAATGCCTGCAGTCCGAGCAGACGGCGGCGTCCGAACAGGACATCACCCGCCTGTCCATGAGCTCGCAGTACCAGTCCAGCGGGCCTGCCATCTTCATGAGCGAGTTCGGGGCGACGACGAGCACGGCCCTGGCCGGGTTCGACACCGAGTGGGCCGGGTTGAACCAGGTGGGCTGGACCTACTGGGCCTGGAAGTACTACGACGACCCGACCGGGTCGTCGGCCGAGGGCCTCGTCCTGCCCGACGGTGACTACTCGCCGATCGTGACCGTCCTGTCGCGGACGTACCCCCAGGCGGTGGCGGGGGTCGCCAGCTCCGTCATCTTCAACCCCTTCACCGGCTCGTTCAACATGACCTACACACCCAGCCTCTCCGCGCGCGGACCGACGGTCGTCGACGTCGCGGCGTCACAGCACTACCCCGACGGGTGGTGCGCGGCGGCCAAGGGCGGGAGGATCACCTCGAAGCCCGGCGCGACGCATCTGACGATTCAGACCACGGGGCACCCGTTGCAGGTCTACGTCTCGGTGACGGCGGGAGCGTGCCCGGCCTCCTGAGCGCCCACCGGCGGGGTCAGAGGTCCTTCCCCGTCGTCCCTAGGTTTGGGCCCGGATCTCCTGTCGTATCCGCTGCTGCTGGGCCGTCATGAGCGCCTCGGCGTGCGGCGGTATCGCCGTGAGCCGTGCGTCGGCGGGGGGGAGCGATCCGGCCGGCAGGTCCGTGCAGGTGGTGTGGAACATCGCCTGCTGCGCGGTGGTGATGGAGCCGGGCGGGAGCGCGGCCGGGCTCGAGAACGGGTTCTTGGGTGCCGCCAGCATGGGCGGATCGGCGAAGGGGGGCCGCTTCGCGGTGAGGTCGAAGAAGTCCAACATGTTGTCGGCGTTGGCGTCACGGTAGGACAGCGCCGGCAGGTTCCACTTGGTCTCGACCAGCTTCAGGATCGACGTGTGGTCGAAGGTGCGGTGCGAGACGTAGTCCTTCTTCGACCAGGCCGAGACCACGCAACAGGGGACACGGAATCCCGTGTAGTCGTACGAGCCGGGCGTGTCGCCCGCCGTCAGCATGGGTGGCACGTCGTCGGGCTTCACCGCCGGCCGGGGGGGCACGTGGTCGTACCAGCCGCCGTGCTCGTCGTAGACCCAGACCAGAGCCGTCTTGTCCCATGCCGGCCCGCTCATCACCGCATTGACGAAGAGTGCGGCATACCCCTCGCCCACCGTGATGTCACCGTCCTCCTCCGAGAAGTTGCCGTAGGGGTCGACCAGGCTGAAGGCCGGAAGGCTCCCCGACGCGGCGTCGGCGAAGAACTCCGTCATGTGGACCGCTTTCGTCCGGTTGTTCAAGAACACCGGTTCGAACAGCGCGCAGGTCGGCAGGTCGGCGTAGTAGTCCTTCCAGGAGATGCCGTGCTCGTTCAGGCGGTCGAAGATGGTGCCGTTCGGAGCGTCGACCTTGGAGATGCCGGTGACGTCCGTGCTGATGTTCCCGAGGGCGGTGCCGGCGATGAGGAAACGGCGATTCGGATAGGTCTGGGCCATCACGGAGGAGAAGTACCGGTCCCCGATGGGGAACACCCGGGCCATCGAATGGTAGAAGGGGAGGTCGTCGCCCTCCCAGTACCCCATGGCCGCTCCACCGCACCCCTTGACGAAGCCCATGTTGGTGCCGCCGTCCCAGCAGGTGTGGGATGCGTTCCATGACTGCGTGATGCCCGAGTCGCTCTCGCCGCACGTGTTCGGGTTGTGGAACGAGCGGACGTATCCACCGGAGGGATCCGGGTTGTAGTTGACCGGCTTGCCGTCGGCACCGGGTGTCAGTCCGTCGCCCCGGCCCAGCGTGCCCAGGTGGTCGTCGAACGAGTGGTTCTCCATCATGAGCACGACGATGTGCTCAATCCGCGGCAGGGTGTCCGTGCCGGCCGGGAGGTGCGGGTACGGGCGCGAACCGGGCGGGAGGAGCGAGCCGTGCGCCCCGAGCCCCCTGGCCCTGGCGGAGGCGGCGTAGGCCGGGCTGCCCACGGAGGCTCCGAGGCCGGCCGCGAGCCCCGACGCGGCCGTGCCGGCGAGGAGCGCGCGGCGCGACAGGCGGCGTTCCCACGGCGACTGCGGGTGCCGGCGTCGACCTTCGGCCACCGTCGGAACCTACCAGCGGCGGTTCCCGCGGGGCATGGCTCCGGACCTCGTCGCGGCGGTCCACCGTCTCCTCCGACGGTGCCATGATGCGGGAGGACAGGAGCAGCCATGGTGACGGGAGCACAGCGCGACGACTCTCCGGGCGGGGGGGACCCGATCGGCCCGGGCCTCCTGCGCAGCGTGGCGGCGAACCGGAAGACTCCGGCCGGCCGCCGGAACCTGCTGCTGGTTGCCGCGGCGGCGGCCGTCCTCCTCGTGGTCGTGCTCGTCGCCGTCGCCGTCGTCCTGTTCTCGTCGCTCTCGGGGGAGAGCGCCTCGTACAAGGACGGTGACACGGTGGGCGGCAGCATCTATGCCTCGGACTCGGCCCAGCTGGGCGCCACCGCGGCCTGTCAGGCGGCTGAGCACCACCCGGTCGCCGACAGCGGAATGCCGAAGGGTGACGACCCTGCGCAGTGGGTCAAGGGTTGCGTGGCCGGCTTCGAGGCGGCCCAGGCCGGCACCTGAGCGTCAGGCGAAGAGGATCACGGTGGCCGCCAGCACGCAGGTGACGATGGCGCACCAGGCGGTGAAGAAGCGGATGATCCCGACCTGGAACCAGTGACCGCCGTCGTACTTGCCCCGGCGGGCCCGCACCCACAGCCCGGTGAGGATGAACACCAGCAGGCCCAGGTGGGCCAGGGTCGTGCCCATGAAGAAGATGAAGCTCGAGGCGTAGGCCCCGTCGATGGTGGTGAAGGGCAGCTGTCCGAACTGGTAGCACTGCACCACCACGGCCACCAGGACGGTCAAGAGGGCGAAGCCGGCGCCGGCGCTGATGATGCGGCGGGGCGACTGGCGCTGGGCCGAGACCTCCGCCCACCAGACCAGCAGTGCGGCCACCACGGTCAGGGCGGCGATGACCAGCGTGTAGGTGATGCCGGCCTTGGGGATCTCGCTGGTGATGGGGTTCCCGAGCCCGTCGGTGCACGCGTTGGCCTTGGTGCAGGCTGCGCCGCGCCACATGCCGTTGGTGTTGAGGGCGCGCAGGTAGAACCAGGTGAAGAGCTCGAGCAGCAGGAACAGCGCGTCGCCACCGACCAAGAGCCACAGGGCGATGCGCTCCTTCAGGTGGCGCTGGGCCCGGGTCTCGTGATGGCCGCCGCCCTCCACGACGCCGTGGCCGTCGCCCTCGGGCTCGAGGGTCCCGCCGTGCTCAATCGTGGTCGTCGTCATACCGGCTCACCCGCCGTGGTCTCGGCGGAGCCGACCGGCACCGGCTCGCGTTCGGGCTCCGCCGCCGGTGCCGCGGGCTCGGGCTCGCCGTAGCCGTAGGGGTCGGCGGTGACGACCGGCTCGACGAGGAAGTTCTCCAGCGGCACCGGGGTGGGCACCATCCACTCCAGGCTCTTGGCGTGCCAGGGGTTGGCCGGGGCGGGCCTGCCGTGCACCCAGCTGTGGATGATGGCGTAGAGCAGGACCACGAAGCCGGCCATGAGCAGGTACGCGCCGACGGTGGCCATCTGGTTGGCGTGCAGGAAGATGGGGTCGTAGTAGGCGACGCGCCGTGGCATGCCCTCGAATCCCTCCCAGAACATGCCGAAGTACGTGATCTGGATCCCGATGGCGACCATCCAGAAGGCGACCTTGCCGATGCGCTCGTTCAGCATGCGGCCCGAGACCTTCGGGAACCAGTAGCAGAAGGCGGCGACCGCGGCGATCATGGCGCCGCCCAACAGCGTGTAGTGGAAGTGGGCGGTGACGAACATGTCGCCGTGGAAGTAGTTGTCGGCCGGGACGTCGGAGAGGTAGATGCCGGTCACCCCGCCGATGATGAAGTTCCACAGGAACAGGTACGCCCAGTACATGGGCAGCCGGGTCCAGATGCTGCCGCGCCAGAGAGTCCCGATGACGCACAGGAAGATGATGCCGGTCGGGATGGAGATGAGCTCGGTGGTGAGCATGAAGGGCCCGTTGAGGTCGGGGGCCCAGCCGGTGGTGAACATGTGATGGGCCCACACCATGATGGAGAGGGCGATGATGGCGATGAACGCCCCGACGGTGACCTTGTAGGCGAAGATCGGTTTGCGGGCGAAGGTGCTGACCACCTCGAGCATGGCCGCCACCGGAGGGATCAGGATCACGTACACCTCGGGGTGCCCCATGATCCAGAAGATGTTCTCCCACAGCCAGCCCGAGCCCCCCACCGCCGCCACGAAGAACGAGGTGCCGGTGACCCGGTCGGTGATCATCATGACCATGCCCACCATGAAGGCGGGCATGGCGTAGAGGCCCAGCGCGCTGCCGATGACGGCGCCCCAGGTGAAGATGGGCAGGCGGTTCAGCGTCATGCCCTCGGCCCGCATGGTCAGCACGGTCACGATGATGTTGATGCCCGAGAGGGTGACCGAGACGGCGAAGGTCAAGATGGTGATGGCGAAGGCGTCCATGGCCGGCGGCGCCTGCACCGAGAGCGGTGCGTAGGTGGTCCACCCGGCGTCCACGCCGCCCAGCACGAAGGTGGCAAGCAGCGGTGGCACGGCGGCGAACAGCAGCCAGAAGCTCAGGGCGTTGAGCCGCGGGAAGGCCATGTCCTTGGCCCCCACCATGATCGGCACGATGAAGTTCCCGAACGGCCCCGTGACCATGATGATGGTGGCGACGATCATCGCCATGCCGTGGACGGAGACGATGGCGTTGTACGCGTTGGCCCCGAGGAAGCTCGAGTGGGCGCTGACCAGCTGTGTGCGGATCATCATGGCCAGCGTCCCGCCGACGCCGAAGATCGTGAACACCGCGATCAGGTACTGGACGCCGACGACCTTGTGGTCGGTGCAGAACTTCCAGTAGCGGCGTGGCCCCTGGCCGACCCCGGCCAGGTAGAGCTCGTCCTCGTGGGTCTGGTCGTGGCCGAGCATCCAGAGCACGGGGGCGTTGAAGGCGCCGATGCCCAGGAGGAGGCCGATGACCCAGCCGGCCATGGTGACGGTCACCACCATGTCGGTCCCCCAGTTGGATCCCTGGAGGAACTGATGGGAGAGGGCCCACCCGATGGCGCCGAGGCCGATGCCGCCGATCAACCCGGTCACGATGTTCTGGTGGCGGTAGAGCCCGCCGGCGCGCGAGCTCAGCTGGGTGTCCTCGAGGAGGGCCGGGGCGGCAGCTGTGGTCACGGGCGCGTCCTTTCCCCTCGTGGTGACGCCGGCCCGGTGGCCCGGGTCCCGACCGGTCGCGGTGTGGTCAGTGTGGTCAGTGTGGTCATGAGGAGGAGCTCACCCGCGCCACGTCACTCGCCGTCAGCGCCGAAGCCCCGTGGGCGTGCAGCCAGACGGCGAACGCCTGCGGCGTGACAACGGCCCCCGAGGCGTACATGAAGGAGTGGTAGAGCCCGCAGAGCTGGCTGCAGCGGACCGTGAAGGCACCGAGCTTGTTCGTGGTGGCTTGAATCGTGGTCACCACGTTGGGGTTGGCGTCGACCTGGACGCCGAGCTCGACCGGCCAGAAGCCGTGGGTGACGTCCTCGGACGTGACGTGGAACACGATGGTCCGGTTGTCCGGCAGCACCAGCGAGCGGGTCTCCAGGTTGCCCGCCCCCGGGTAGGAGAACGTCCACAGCCACTGCTGGCCGGTGACGTCGACCTGCAGGCTGTTGGGGTGGGTGGCGTTCTCGGAGGCCAGCTCGGCCAGGCCCCAGACCAGCATGACGACGACCAGCACGCCCGAGACGACCAGCCACAGGATGGTCAACCCGCTGTTGCCGCGCAGCGGCGGCCCGTCGGGCGGCGGCTCGTCGCTCTGGCCGTAGCCGCGCTGGCGCCAGGCCACCAGGCTGTAGAAGCCCACCCCGTAGACGAAGGCGGCCACCGGTGCGGCCAGCACGGTGAGGAGGACCACGGTGGCCCACACCGCCCGCCCCTCCACCGACAGCATGGTCGGCAGCAGGTGGTGCGGCGCGTAGAAGCCGATGAGCACGCCGACCACCGTCATGGCCAGCCAGATGAGGAAGATCTTGCCGGAGGGGCGGGAGAAGAAGGGCGCCTTCTCGGGTGGGAGCGGGTCGGGCTCCCTGGTCTTCACCGCGAGGTCAGACGACATGGAGGAACCCCGACATGTACCCGAATGCGCTCATAGGCCCACCGAAGCCGGCCACCGACGTCCCACAGGGGTACTCACAGTTCCAGCCGTAGACGCCCTGGGAGCCGGACACGAAGCTGAAGATCACCGTCTCGTACTGCCCGTTGTCGGACTGATTGTTGCCCGGCACGGCCGGCAGCGGCACGTTCACGAAGAAGCCGGGGTCGGTGCCGGGCGCGCCCCGCACGGTAAAGGTGTGGCCGACGTTGTTCGGGTTGACGGCGTGGACGAGCCGGCCGTTGATCCGGGCCACGCTGCCGACCGTGCCGCGCACGGTGGCGAACCACGGGTTGTTGAGGCTGCCGCCCGAGTCGTACTGGCGCATGGTGACGGTGACCAACGCGTGCGCGGGCACCTGGAACTGGTTGGTGGGCCCGTAGCTCGGCCAGCTCGGGTTTCCGCCGGGGTGGATGGCCTGCCCGTCGACGCTCCCCGACGCGTCCGGATAGGTGTTGAAGGCCAGGGTCACGTGCTGGAGCGTCTGGCCGTTGACGGTGACCGTGCCCACCGACTTGGCCACCTGCGTCCCCACGGGCGACGTGTAGGTCTGCGCGTGGAAGAGGATCGCGACCACCGCGACGCCGATGGCGACGGCGACGAAGGTGAGGATGATGCCGAGCGCCTTGGGCTTGCGCTCACGCCCCGGCTTCTCGCTCACGGCGCTCTGTTCGTCTGAACCTTCCGTGGCTCCCCCGTTCGACTGGCGAGATGTGAACGGACTTGGGGCCGTGACTCCCTCAACCCCTTGGGTGCCAAGGTAGCGCGGTTGACGGAACAATCACAGTTTCGCCGCAGGGACCAAAGTCACAATGTGATTTCAGCGATGACCGAAGGAGGCCGGTGCGCACGCGGCCGGAGCGCACGAGGGTGCGGGCCGGTCACTCGGTAGGGTTCTTCGTGGTGGAGCGCACCGATGCCGCGGGGCCTGCTCCAGGCCCCGGCCAACCCGTCCGTCTGGAGGGCCGCGAGGCCCTGCGGCTCCACATCGTCCTGGTCGCCGGCCTCGCGCTGTGCATCGCCGCCTTCACCGTCGAGCTCTGGCGTGCCCTCGACGGGAACACCTTCAGCTGGATGTACGTCTTCGAATGGCCGATCTTCGCCGGGTTCGCCCTCTACATGTGGTGGCACCTGCTGCACGGGACCGACCGGGTGCGCCGCCCGGCCAAGCACGATGCCGCGCCCATGGGCCCGCCACCCCCGCCGCCGGCCGCGGACGAGAAGCTCGAGGCGTGGAACCGCTATGTCAGGGATCTCGAGACCGGCGAGAGAGCCGACTCGTGACCAGGCCGGCGACGGGGCGGCCTCAGACCCGTCCGAGCACGCGGTCGAGGGAGGCCGACACGCTGCCGTCGCGGGCGTAGACCCGCGAGGCGACGAGGACGAGCGCCGGGACGGCCCAGAAGTCACCGCACACCCAGAGGATCCCCGCTGCGTAGCGCTGGTCGCGGAGCGCGGCGACGGGCCCGTCCATCAGGACGTTCATGGAGTACCAGGGCGTCTTGCTGAAGATGGCCATGGCCATGGCGAGCACCAGCATCTCGAAGGCGGTCACCACCACGGCCCCCACCTGCATCCGCGTCGAGCCGCGTGGCGCCCAGGGGTGCGACGGCAGGATGATCCTCCAGAACAGGAGCCCCACGATGACGAAGCTCGGCGCCATCAACCAGTTCATGGCCCAGTCGTGGTCCGAGGCCCAGTCGAAGACGGCGGGGACGTGCCACAGCACCATGACCCCGTTGAACAAGATGACCGCGGCGACCGGTCGGGTGACGAGGCGGTACACCCCACGCACCGGCGCCCACCAGGGCGATCGGTACCAGGCCCGCAGGAGCCGGCGGCGCTGGTCGATGGGCAGGGCAAAGGCCAGGGGGACCCACGGGGCGCCGACGATCAGGAGCGGCGGGAGATAGAACATCTCGAGCACGTGCAGCACCATGTGCACGCTGAGCCACGTCATGGCCCAGCGCTCCAGCGGGCCCGACACCACCAGGAGCAACCCGAGCAGGCCGGCGTAGAAGGCCCAGCTCCTGCGCCTCGTCGCGGCGCGGTGCGCCGGCGTCTGGCGCAGGGCCAGCCAGCGCAGGCCCATCTCGTGCACGAGCGCGACGACCACGACCGCGAGGCCGATGGGTGTCACTTGCCAGAACGGCGGGAGCTGCACGAGGTCATCCTCCTCCGGGCGCTGCCGATGCTAACCCCGCGCGGCAGCGCCGCCGCCGGGGCGCCCCCGGCGCACCGCTCAGCTCGAGGATCCGTAGGGCACGGGGACGTTCACGGTCTGGGCGCGGCTCCAGCTCGAGGACCCCGCGGTGACGGACCACACCGAGAGGTGGGTGCCCGACGCCGCGAAGGCGTCGGTTGCCGCGCCGCGCACGGCCAGGGCCTCCGTTCCGGCCGGTGGCGCTGGCAGCGCGACCCAGGTCGCCCCCGGACCGGCGACCGTCGCGATCGTGCGGCGCGTGCCCGAGCCGAGCAGGACGGCCTCGCCCGGGCCGGAACCGCCGCCGGTGGCGGTGGCCCGCACGCTCCAGCCCCGCGGCACCGGCAACCCGGGTGATTGCGACCATGCGCCCTGCCCCGCGCCCTGCCAGAAGGCCACCAGCGTCACCGCGCCGCCGTTGCGCGCGCCGGCCAGGCCGGAAAGCCCGGCGGCACTCGTCTCGAGCCGCAGCACGCTCACCGCGCCGCTCGCGCGGCTCGCACTGCTCCCGCCGCCGGCCAGACGCGGCCCGATGCTCGACCACGCCGTCGCGGCGGTCGCCCCGCCACCCGCGGTGCCGGGTGAACGGGACAGCACGCCGATGCGGCCGGGCTGCGCGCACTGGACACCGAGCACCGGACCGGCGCCGGATGTCGCGGGCGCCACGGCGGTGATCCGGCGCACGGTGCACCCCGTCGCCGTCCGGGCCAGGCTGCGGATCGTGGTGACGCTGCTCCAGCCGGACAGCCCGTTCCCCGCCAGGACCCGCTGCGCGGTTCCCGTGCCGACGACGGCGAAGGCGCCGGTCGGTCCCTCGGCGAGGGCGTCGGGCGTGTCCGCCAGCGGGGCGGGGAGCAACCCCGATGACCAGCTCGTGCCGCCGTCGGTACTGCGGGCCAGGGGTGAGAAGCGCAGGAGGAAGGAGGGCAGGAAGCCGACCGTCACCGGCCCGGCGGGGGACACGGCCACGGCGACGCCGCCGTTGTCGGCGACGCCCGGTGGCGTGTGCAACGTCCATGCCGTGCCGGCGGAGGGCTGGAGGAACAGCTCCCAGAACGTGTTCTCCAGGTGTCCGAGGTCCCCCATGGGGAGCGCGACCGAGGCCATGGCCGGTGTGGTCACGCCCGAGGCGAGCGGGATGACGATCGGCGTTGCCGCGCCGGTCCCCGGCGCCGCCATCGATCCCCCCGCCGCCAGGGCGACGACTGCCGCCCCGGTCAGCGCGCCGCACACGGAGGCGGCGCGTCTGCGGCGCCTCACGAATTCATGACGCGCGTGACCTCGTCGACCAGCAGGGACGAGAACGACGACGCGTCGACCGACTCCGATCCGGGGTCGTCGTCGAGTGCCACACGTGAGTTGCCCCGCGCGTCAATGACATAGGCGGAGTCGGCGTGGCCCACCATCCCGCCGGCGGGCAGGACGACGTCCTCGACACCGTAGGCATTGAGCACCGTGCGCAGCCGTGCCGTGGGGCCGGTGAGGAAGAGCCAGTTGGAGAGCGTGTTCATCCCTTCCTGGCGGTCGAAGGCGTCGATGTCGGCGACGGAGTGGTAGAGAGGGTTCGCGGCGATGGCGACGAACTTCACCTTGCTGGCCGACGCGCCGAGCATCTGGTCGGTGGCGCGGAATTCCTGGGCGATGAGCGGGCAGTCGGTGGTGCAGACGGGGTCCAGGAAGGTCAGGGCCACCGTGTCGCCGCGCAGGCTGGCCAAGGTGACGGGGTGCCCGTGCTGGTCGACCAGGTTGAAGTCCGGGGCGCGGCCCCCGATGTCGGCCGGCGGCCCGTCGACGCTCTCGGTCACGATCGGATCCGCCTGCCGGTTGACCGACGCGGACGCCATCGGGACGGAGCCGACGAGGACGACGAAGATGGCCCCGGCCGCCAGCGCCAGGCGACCGGCGTAGCCCGAGTCCACCGCCGCCCACCCGGGCCGGACGACGGTGGAGGTCGCTTCTCCGGCCGCCGGTGCGGGGACCTCCAGGCTCTCGGGCGCCCGCACCACGGCCAGGTAGCCGCCAGTGACGAGCAACAGCAGCGGCAGCATGGAGTTGGGGTCGGTGCCGACGCCCCCGAGGAAGCCGAAGTCCTCGATGAAGACCCAGTCGGCCAGGCCGAGCACGATCAGCACGACGAGGGCGGGGAGCAGCACGCGCCGGCGCCCCGACAAGAAGGCCAGGCCGAGCAGCGCCAGCGCCACCACGACGAACAGGTTCACCCCCCAGCCGTGGCCGCGGTCGAACGACGCGAACCACGAGACGGACGAGGAGAGGACGTGGGGTTGCGGGGTGGCCGACATCTGGGCCGCCATCCCGGCCAACGTCCCGGGGCTCGACGTGGTCCCCCCCTGCCAGAACCCCCGACCGGGCCAGGCCTGCAGCACCGCCATCCCGAGCAGGAAGGCGCCGACCGATCCGGTCACGATCCGTCCCAGCCGGGGTCCCACCCAGGCGCGGTCGGGGAGGGCGATGAGCCCGCCGGCGACCGCGTAGAACAGCACCGCGCCGGGGGCGCCGAAGAGCACGGTGAGCCCGGGGGCGAACACGCCGCCGAAGGCCTCGCCGAAGGACCAGACCACCAGCGCCCAGCCGAGGCTGACCAGGCCCGCGGCCCGCGACCACCGGCCCCGCGGTGCCACCAGCAGGAACACGCCGATCCCGACCTGGATCCACACCGCCGCCGCCGCGGCGGGGACCGGATGGAGGGCCCATGTCGTGGCGCCGAAGTTGACCAGGTGCTGCACCCAGCCCGGAGAGGTCGTGGCCGCCGGCCGGAGCACCTGGGTGGCCATGCCGGTCGGCATGCTGGCCTGGGCCTGGAGCAGGCCGTCGAAGACCCAGATCAGGGCGAACCCGACCCGCAGGACCCGACGGGCCACCGGCTCGGGCGCCAGCCGCCTCGGGGGAGGCGGCCACGGGATCCCGCTGGCCGCGGCCCGGCGGTACTGCACGGAGCGCAGCGCGTTCCAGGCCACCACGAGCACGAGCAGCACCACGAAGATCAGCAGGCCCTGCCGGGTGAGGGCCGAGTGGAAGGCATCGACGATGATGCTGGTGCCGGCTCCCTGCGGAGGGCCGCCCATGCCGGACATGGCGATCATCGGGACCTCGGCTGCCGCATGACCCGCCGAGCCTAGGTGGCCGACGTCCCCCTGGATCGGCGCCGGCCGGCGCTCCGGAGGGCGCTGACGTCAGAGTGCGTCGTGATCGATCGCCCCGGGCGCCCCGGTCCGAAGGGGTGTCAGCGCGTCACGATCCCGGAGGCCAGTGCTTCATGAGATCGGACTTGAGCGCGACGACGAACGAGAACGCGACCGTGTAGAAGACCACCACGACCGCGGTCAGCGCGAGTTGGGAGTACGTGAAGATCGCGACGGCGACGAGGAAGAGGTACAAGAACGTGACCGCACGGCCCTGCCACGTGATCGGGCCGAACTTCAGGCGGCCGTCCCTCTTCCCGAACCACAGCGGTGGCTCACCCTGCGCCACTTCGTCAGCTCCCGGTCCCACGAGAGCCACGGTACTGCCGGCGGCCGTCTCCACCCGAGGAGCGGCCCGCGGCATGGAGTCCGCTGAGTGGCGCCAATGCCAGTGAGCACCCCCAACCGGATTCGAACCGGTGCTGCCGCCGTGAAAGGGCGGTGTCCTAGGCCGCTAGACGATGGGGGCGGGGCCGCGGCACCGACCGTGAGCCTAATGGGCGCCGACGGGGACGCCCTGTCCCGCCGTATCGCGGGCGACCGGGGTGGGCAGCACCTCCGGTGCGTGGTGGGTGCAGGCGAGGAAGGTCTGCACCGCACCGATCACGAGCACCGTGGCGCCGAGCAGATGGACCTCGACGAGCAGCGCGGGCTCGTGGGTGAAGTACTGCGTGTAGCCGACCGCGGCCTGGGCCACCAGCACCACCATCAAGATGCGCGAGGAGCGGCGCACCCGCTCGGGTGCGTCGCCCATGTGCAGCGCCACCACGAGGCCGATGGTGGCCCCGATGAGCAGCAGGGCGAGGCTCGAGTGGAGCTCGGCCATGTCGCGCAGCGCAATGGGGATCCGCCTGGCGACCTGCTGGCCCGCGCTGTCGCCGGCGTGGGGGCCGGCGCCCGAGGTGGCCGAGCCGGCGGCGACCACCAGACCGAGGAGCGCGAGGAGGCCGTAGAAGAGGCGGATGAGCGGGCGCGGCACGAGCAGCCGGGCCGAGCCCGGCGCGTAGTCACGTGTCGAGCGGTGGACGAGCACCACGGCGTCGACCAGGAGGACGATGGTGGCGACGAAGTGCACCATGACCACGTAGGGATTGAGCTTGGTGTAGACGACGATGCCGCCGATGACGGCCTGGGCGAGCACGCCGGCCACCAGGCCACCACTCAGCCACATGAGGTCGCGGCGGCGCGGGACGCGGAACACGGCGCCGAGGAAGGCGGCCGCCACCACGATGACCATGACCACGGTGACCAGGCGGTTGCCGAACTCCACCAGGCTGTGGAACTGCACGGGAGGAGTCAGGTGGCCGACGGAGCAGTCGGGCCAGTCGCTGCAGCCCAGGCCGGACCCGGTCAGGCGGACCGCCCCGCCGGTCACGACGATGAGCGCGGTCAGGACCAGGGCCAGGACGTTCAGCCGGTGGCTCAACGACGGGGAGACGGTTGGGGTGCGGGTCCGCGACACTCGGGCCAGCGTACCGGGGGCTCTCGCCTGGTCCCGGGCGAGTCCCGGTCGTAGGCTGAGGCCACATGTCCATCGAGGCGCCCGCCCTTCCGGGTCGACGAGCGCGGTGGTCCCGGCAGACGGTGGGGGCGTATGTGGCCCTGACCAAGCCGCGGATCATCGAGCTGCTGCTGATCACCACGCTGCCCACCATGGTCGTGGCGCAACGCGGCCTGCCGCCCGTCTGGCTGATGGTCGCCACTCTGGCCGGCGGCGCCCTGGCGGCCGGAGGGGCCAACGCCATCAACATGGTGGTCGACCGCGACATCGACCGGCTCATGAACCGGACGAAGAACCGTCCGCTGGTGACGGGCGCCATGACGCCCACCGCGGCGCTGGTCTTCGCGCTCTCGCTCGAGGTGGCCGCGTTCGTGGAGCTGTGGCTGGCGGTCAACCTGCTCTCGGCGGTCCTGGCGATCTCGGCCACCCTCTTCTACGTGTTCGTGTACACGTTGTGGCTCAAGCGCCGCTCCACGCAGAACATCGTGATCGGGGGCGCCGCCGGCGCCGTGCCGGTCCTCGTGGGATGGGCGGCCGTCACCGACAGCCTCTCGTGGGCACCCGTGGTCCTCTTCGCCATCATCTTCATCTGGACGCCGCCCCACTTCTGGGCGCTGGCCGTGCGCTACAAGGAGGACTACCGGGCGGCCGACGTGCCGATGCTCCCGGTGGTCGCCTCCATGAAGCGCACCACCACCGAGATCGTGTACTACACCGTGGCGCTGGTGGCGGTGTCGTTCCTCTTCGGTCCCGTCGCCCACATGGGTTGGATCTACATGATCACCGCGGCCGTGCTCGGTGCGGGATTCCTCTACTTCGTCACGAGGCTGTGGGGCCTGGCCCAGAACGGCCAGGCGACCGGTCGGGACGCCATGAAGGTCTTCGGGTTCTCCATCACCTACCTGACCGTGCTCTTCGTGGCCATGGCGGGCGACGTACTCATCCGCAACCACATTCACTAGCGTCCTCCGCGATGACCGACGCACCACCCGCCGGCCCGCCGGCTGCGCCGGCGCCGGAACCGGGCACTGCGCCGAGTCCCGCGCCGCGCCGGCCGCGCAAGCTCTTCCTGGTGGTGGGCCTCGTCCTGGCCGTCGGGCTGGGCATCGGGCTCTTCACCAGCGTGGGCACGAGCCAGAGCTCGTCAGGGGGCGCCTACCAGGGCGGCCCGGTGCCGACGTTCTCGGCGTCCAACGTCGGGACCACCGGCGCGAGCAGGGTGGCGGTCCCGGCGGACGGTGGTGGCAACGGCACGCCGGCCGTGCTCCTCTTCTTCGGGTCCTGGTGCCCGAGCTGCAAGGCGGAGCTGCCCCCGCTGGCGGCGGCGGTCCGACGGCAGGACGCCGCGCACGGTGCCCTCTCGAAGATCCACGTCATCGGCGTCGACACGCTGGACTCTCCCGGCAGTGCGCGCGGCTTCATCGCCAAGGAGGGTGTCACCTTCCCCGTGGCGTTCGACCCGGACGCGGCCATCACCCAGACCGCCTTCCATTTCGAGGGCGACCCCTACACGGTGTTCGTCCGCGGCGACGGGACGATCGCCAAGGTCGTGCCCGGCGCGCAGCTGACGCCGGCCTCCTTCACCGCCGACGAGCGCGCGCTCATTCCCAGCGGAACGTGAGCGCGGCGGCCACCGGCGCCGCCACCGCCCACACGGCGAGCACGACCCAGGACTCCCACGGCACGGGGGCGCCGCTCCCGAGCGTCGCGTGCAGCGCGGCGGAGAGCGCCTCGGCCGGCAACAGCTTGGCGAAGTCGGCCAGCCCGCTCGGGAGCTTCGAGATGGGGACGATCATGCCGCCCAGCAGCAGGAGGATGAGGTAGAGGCCGTTGGCCGCCGCCAGGTTCACCTCGGCGCGCAGGGTGCCGGCCATGAGGAGGCCGATGCCGGCGAAGGCGGCCGAGCCGAGCAGGATGGCGCCGATGGCGCCCGCCACCGCGGGGGCCCCGCCGCCGCCCGGGTTCCAGCCGAGGGCGAGGCCGACCGGGAGCAGGACGGCGGCCTGCAGCAGCTCGACGGCGACGATCGTCACGATCTTCGCGCCGAGCAGGCGCGGGCGCCCGAGCGGCGTGGAGCCGAGCCGCTTCAACACGCCGTAGCCGCGCTCGAAGCCGGTGGCGATGCCGAGCGACACCATGGCGGTGGACATGACGGCCAGGGCGAGGATGCCGGGCACGAAGAAGTTCGCCGGCGTGGCGGTGGGCGTCGAGACGACCGACACCTTGGAGAAGAAGAGCAGGAACACGACGGGGATGCCGAGGGTCAGCAGCAGCGTCTCCCCGCGGCGCAGCGTCATGTAGATCTCGGCGCCGGTCTGGGCGGTGAGGGGGCGCGCCCCCCGCGTCGCGGTGCTCATCGCGGCGACCGGCCGCGACCGCGGCCCCGGCCCCGGCGTCGAACCGGCCCGGCTGCGGTCGCGGGGTCGTCGACCGCCGCCGCGCCCACCGCCTCGAAGTACACGTCCTCGAGGCTCCGGCCGGCCACCAGGTCGGTCAGGGCGGCGTCGCGCTCGGCCAGGAACGTGGCGACCGCGGCGGTGACGGCGGGGGTGGCCCGGCCCGGCGCCTCGACCGAGTAGCGGCCGGGCGCGGTCTCGGTCACGACCGATCCCGGTCCCACGGCCGCCGCCAGGCCGGTCACGTCGAGGCCGGCCGGTGCCCCGAAGGTCAGGGCGGGGGCTCCCGCGCCGCCCGCGCCGGCCAGCTCGCGGGGCGTGCCCTCGAGCACAGTCCGCCCGGCCGAGAGGATGGCGATGCGGTCGGCCATCTTCTCGGCCTCGCCCAGCTCGTGCGTGGTGAGCAGGACGCACACGCCCCGCTCCCGCAGCCCGGCGACCGCCGCCCGGACGGCGATGCGCCCCTCGGGGTCGACGCCGGCGGTGGGCTCGTCGAGGAAGGCGACCTCGGGGCGCCCGATCAGCGCCAGCGCCAGCGACAGGCGCTGCTGCTCGCCGCCCGAGAGGTGGCGCCAGGGGGTGGCCTCCACGGCGGCGAGGCCCACCAGGTCGAGCAGCTCGTCCGTCGGCAGGGGGTCGGGGTAGTACGCGCCGAAGAGGTCCAGCACCCGGCGCGGCCCGAGCATCGGGTAGACGCCGCCGCGCTGGAGCATGACGCCGATGCGGCCGGTGAGCGCCGCGTGGTCGGCGATCGGGTCCAGCCCGAGCACCCGGACCTGGCCGCCGGCGGGCCGCCGGTAGCCCTCGAGCGTCTCGACGGTCGAGGTCTTGCCCGCCCCGTTGGGGCCGAGGACGACGAGCACCGAGCCGGCTTCGGCACTCAGGTGCAGATCGTCGACCGCGGGCGGCGTGCCGGCCGGGCCGTAGCGCACGGTGAGGCCGGTGACCTGGACGGCTGGCACGGCGTCGCAGGCTACTTTGACGTGGAGTGATCGATATCCGGGCGCTCCGCGACGATCCCGACGGGGTCAAGGCCGCGCTGGCCCGGCGCGGGGTGGAGGCACCCGAGGTGGACGTCGTGATCGAGACCGACGCGGCGTGGCGCGTCGAGGTCAAGCGAGCCGAGGACCTGCGGTCCGAGGTCAAGGCGCTCTCGAAGCAGGTGGGGCAGGCCAAGAGGTCGGGTGACGACGCACGGGCCGACGAGCTCAGCGGGCGCAGCCGCCAGCTCGGCGAGGAGGAGCGCGCCGCGGCGGCCCAGGCCGACGTGCTGGGCGAGCAGGTCCGGACCGGACTGCTGTACCTCCCCAACATCCCGGCCGAGGACGCGCCGGACGGGGTGGGCGAGCAGGACAACGTGGAGGTCCGCCGGTGGTGGCCGGGTCAGGACCTCGGGCGGCCGGAGCCCGGAAGACTCGAGCACCAACAGGTGCCGCACTGGGAGATCGGCGAGGCGCTGCAGATCCTCGACATGGAGCGCGGGGCGCGCCTGGCCGGCTCCATGTTCCCGCTCTACCGCGGGGCGGGGGCGCGGCTGCTGCGGGCGCTCACCGCGTTCGCCATCGACCGCCACGCGCCCGCCTACGAGGAGATCCGTCCGCCGACCGTCGTGCTGACCGAGACCATGACGTCGACCGGGCACCTGCCCAAGTTTTCCGACGACGCCTACCACGTCGAGCGGGACGACCTGTGGCTGATCCCGACGGCCGAGGTGCCGCTGACCTCCATGCACCGGGGCGAGATCCTGGAGGAGTCACAGCTGCCGTTGCGCTACACCGCGTCGACGGCGTGCTACCGGCGCGAGGCGGGCTCGGCGGGGCGCGACACCCGCGGGCTGCTCCGCGTGCACGAGTTCGACAAGGTGGAGCTGTTCGCCTACGCCACGCCCGAGACGGCGCTCGACGCCCAGGCCGACATCCTGGCCCGGGCCGAGTCGCTGCTGCAGGAGCTCGAGCTGCCCTACCGCGTGCTCGACCTGTGCTGCGGCGACCTCGGCGGGTCGTCGGCCCGGACCTTCGACCTCGAGGCCTACGCGCCCGGGGTGGATCGATGGCTCGAGGTGTCCTCGGTGAGCTGGTTCCGCGACTACCAGGCCCGCCGGGCCAATGTGCGCTACCGGCCCGCCGCGGGCGGTCCGCTGCAGCTGGTGCACACGGTGAACGGCTCGGCGCTGGCCTGGCCGCGCATCTGGGCCGCCCTCGTGGAGAACGGGCGCCAGGCCGACGGGACGGTGCTGCTGCCCGAGGCGCTGGCGCCGAATCTGGGCGGGGAGCTGCTGCTCAAGGCGCCATGACGGCCGCCGCGGGGGAGGGAAGCGGCACGGACCGCCTGGCCTGGGCGCTCGGGGCGATCCGGGAGGCGAGCGGGCGCTTCGCCGCTGTCGTGGAGCGGTGGGGGGCCGAGGGACTCGACGCCAACGTGCCCAGCACGCCCGCGTGGACCCTCCGTGACCTGGCCCATCACGTCGGCGAGGTGCAGCGCTTCTGGGGGGAGAACGTGCGCGCCGGTGACACCGGCACCCCCTGGGGCGGCGAGGTGGCGGTGCCGGCCGACGACGTCGTGGTGGGCTGGCTGCGCGAGGGCACGGCGTCGCTCTGCGACGCGCTGGAGTCGGCCCAGCCGGGCGCGCCCTGCTGGACGTGGTGGGGCCAGCCGGCGACGGCCGGGGCGGTGGCCCGGCACCAGGTGCAGGAGATCGCGGTCCACGGCTGGGACGCCGAGGCCGTGCTGGCGTCGCCGAGCCCGCTGCGCGGCGACGTGGCGGACGACGGGGTGGGCGAGTTCCTCGAGATCGTGCTCGGGCCGTCCGCCGACGCCCTGCCCGGCGCCGTCACGCTGCGGGCCACCGACAGCGGAGGGAGCTGGCGGGTCACCGGCGGCGGGCCCGGCCGGCGGCACGCCGAGGTCAGCGGGACGGCGTCGGACCTGGTGCTGATGCTCTACCGGCGCCTCCCGGTGTCGGACTGCATCGTCGAGGGGGACCCGCTCCTCGTCGCCTCCTTGCTGGCCCTGGCGAACACCACGTGACCGAGCTGACCTTCCTCGGGACCGGCAACTTCATGGCCCCGCCCGGGCGCTACTGGAACAGCTTCGTGCTGGACGGGAACGTGCTGGTCGAGCCGAGCCCGACCGCCCTGCCCCACCTGCGCCGCTGCGGCTTCGCGGTCGACGACATGGAGGTGGTCGTGATCTCGCACTTCCACGCCGACCACTGCTTCGGGTGGCCCTTCCTCCTGCAGGCGATGGCCGAGGCGGGGGGCGGGCGCACGCTGCACGTGGTCGGCCCGCCGGGGCTCGAGCGGCACCTGGCGAACATGATGGACGCCGGCGCCGTGCGCTCGGTGCTGCACATGGCGCAGGAGCGCCTCGACCTGCGCTTCACCGAGGTGGACGGCTCGTGGCAGCAGGTCGGCCCGCTGCGCCTCCGGGCCGTCGAGGTGGTCCACGTCCCGTACCTGCGCTGCTTCGGCTACCTCTTCGACCGGCCCGGCGGCGTGATCGCCTACTCGGGCGACACCACGCCGTGCGACGGGCTGACGGAGCTGGCCCGGGAGTCGGACGCGCTGGTGGTGGAGTGCAACGGGAGGCACCTCCCACCCGGAGCGACGCCCACCCACATGGACGAGGACTCCGTCCGGGACCTGCGCGCCGCGCATCCCGACCTGCGCATTGTGCTGACACATCTCGGTGAGCAGGTGGACACCGCGTCGATCGAAGGTGTCACGATCCCGTCCGACTTCGAGCGGCTGACCCTCTGAACCTCTGACCCTCAGGCGGCTGTCCCTCAGTCCCTCATGCGGCTGCCGCCGCCCCGACGACGGGGGCGTTGAGCGTCGAGCCCCCCATGGAGCCGAAGAAGCCGGCGTCGCCGTAGTTGAAGACGCCGCCATCGGTTGCGGCCAGCCAGTACCCACCCCCGTCGGTGGTGGCCGCGATGCCGAGGATGGGCCGGTTGAGCGGCTGGCCCCCCATGGAGCCGAAGAACGACGCGTCGCCGTAGTTGAAGACCCCACCGTCGCTCGCCACCAGCCAGTACCCGCCGCCGTCGGACGTCGGGGTCATGGCGACGACCGGCCGGTCGAGAGGCAGCGAGCCTGCCGAGCCGTGGAACGAGGCGTCGCCGTAGTTGAAGACCCCACCGTCGGAGGCCACCAGCCAGTAGCCGTGCCCGGTCGGGCTCGAGGCCATGCCCGCGATGGGCCGGTTGAGGGGTTGGCCGCCCCGGGAGCCGAGGAAGGTCGCGTCGCCGAAGGCGAAGATGCCACCGTCGGCGGCCACCTCCCAGTAGCCCTTGCCGCTGGGCGTCGGCGCCAGGCCGACGATGGGCGCGTTCAGCTGCTGGCCGCCCATGGAGCCGTAGAAGCCGGCGTCCCCGTAGTTGAAGACGCCGCCGTCGGAGGCCACCAGCCAGTACCCGCCGCCGTCGGGGGTGCCGGCCATCGCGACGACCGGTCGGTTCAGGTGGAGGCCACCGGTCGAGCCGTAGAAGCCGGCGTCCCCGAAGCTGAAGACGCCACCGTCGGAGGCGACCAGGTGATACCCGTGGCTCGACACCCCGCGCAGCGATACGTCCTGGGTGCCGTTCGGGCCGCTCACCACGAGCGTGGCGGTGTAGACGCCGACGGACGGCGGCGTGAACTGGACGGGGATGCTGCAGGAGCCTTGGACCTGGAGGTTGCAACCCGAGGTGCCGAGGTGGAACACCCCCGACCCGCCGCTCAGGGACACGGAGACGCTCATGCTCTCGCCCGTCGCCCAGAGCTCGACCGATGACGACTGCGTGGTACCCGGCAGGGCCGAGATCACAGGGGCCGAGACGCCCACCGGCAGGTGCGAGACCACGTCCGACCAGGTGTAGTACGGCGTGTCCGTCGTGTCCCCCCCGACGAGGAGCTCTGTCGTCGATGGGCCGGTCCCCACGCCCATGAGGACGGGCGAGGGGTACTGGCCGAGGATGATCTGGCGGTGCTCCCAGCACCCGGGGGCGCCGATCGCCGAGCACGCTTCGTTCGGGCCTCCATAGCCGTCGTCGTACATCCACAGGATGTCCGTCTCGATGAGCGACGACTCCGAGGAGTACGAGCTCCCGAAGCTGGTGCCGTAGGGCGGGAAGGTGGGGTTGGTGTGACCGTTCGCCCCGGCCTGGGCCAACCCGTCCAGCCCGGCGGCGAGGCCCTCGATCGGGGCGAGCCCGCGGTCGACCCTCTCGAGGTCGGTCAGCACGAACAGCTGCTCCTGCGGTGTCAATGACGAGTAGTTGTCCGGGAGGCTCATCGGGGCCACTCCCTCGACGGCGCGGTCACCGTCGATTGTGGTGAGGCCGGCGGGGCACGACGGATTCGGGAGCGCCACGCTCCCGCAGGGCCCGCTGTAGCCGGGTGCAGGGGAGATGTTGACGTACGGGTAGTCCGGCGGGACGATCGCCGCACCGGCCACGGCGGCACGGACGGCCGGTAGGAACGACGCCACTGCGGTCAGCACGAGGCAGACGGCGATTCTTCGCGTCACGGACATGGGAACGGACATGGGAACGGACAAGAACACCGATCTTCCTCGTTGGGGGGTCCGGAAGGGGGGACCCCTTGGTCCGGTGCAAGCTAGCGGCCCGGCACGTGGCGGTTCGACCGGCACGGCCCACCCGAGGCCACACGCCGGTTTAGGACCCGGCGGACGCGAAGCGGTAGCCGACGCCGCGCACGGTGGTGATGAGGACCGGCGTGGAGGGGTCGGCCTCTATGCGCGAGCGCAGGCGCTTGATGTGCACATCGAGCGTCTTGGTGTCGCCGATGTAGTCGGTACCCCACACGCGGTCGATGAGGACGTCGCGGGTCAGGACGCGGCCGGAGTTCTCCACCAGCAGGCGGAGCAGCTCGAACTCCTTGCGGCGCAGGTGGACCTCCTCGCCGCGCACGAACACACGCCGCTGGTCGAAGTCCACCTTGATCCCGTTGGACTCCCAGATGCCGTCGCTGCCGAACTCGATGTTGCCCGACTGGTCGGTGGACTCGGGGCCGCCGGGGGCGCGCCGGAGGACGGCGCGCATGCGGGCCACCAGTTCGCGCAGGCGGTACGGCTTGGTCACGTAGTCGTCGGCCCCCACCTCGAGCGCGACCACGGTGTCGATCTCGGTGCCCTTGGCCGTCACCATGATGATGGGCACGCTCGAGCGCGTGCGGATGGTGCGGCACACGTCGATGCCCGACATCTTGGGCAGCATCAGGTCGAGCAGCAGGATGTCGGGCGCGGTCTCCTCGAAGAGCTGCAGGGCCTCGTTGCCGTCGCGGGCCACGGTGACGCGGAACCCCTCGTTGGTCAGGCCGATCACCAACGCCTCAATGAAGGACTCCTCGTCCTCGGCCAGCAGGACCTTGACCGGCCCGTCCCCGGGCGCGCTGCGGGCGCTCTTCTTGCCGGGCGACTTGCCGGATCCGGCCTTGGTCACGCGACCCGCTCCGCCTGGATCGGCAGCACGAGCGTGAAGGTCGATCCCTCGCCCTCGCGGGACTCGACGTCCACCCAGCCCTGGTGGTTGTTGGCGACGTGGCGCACGATGGACAGGCCGAGGCCGGTGCCACCCGTGTCACGGCTACGGCCGTGGTCCACCCGGTAGAAGCGCTCGAAGATGCGGTCGAGGTCGCGGGCCGGGATCCCGATGCCGTGGTCCTGCACCGACAGCCGCACGTTGTCGCGCTCCTCGATTCGCCAATTCGGGGAGATGACCGCCGTGGTCTCCGCCGGACCGGTTCCGGCGGCGTCGCCCGGCGCGCCGACCGCGATCGGCGGCAACGGCGCGGGCGCGGTGGTGCCGGTGGCCGCCGTGCCGGTGGCGGCGTCGCTCGGCTCCTGCTCGAGGATCTCGGGGGTGAAGACCGGCTCCACCGGCCCCTCCTTTTCGGCTGCCGCCGTGTCGGTCCCCGAGTCTGGCCCAGCGGCTCCCACGGCGGGCGTCTCCCCCGTGTCGGGCATGGCGCTCACGCTGGCGCTGGGGGGGCCTTCGCCCAAGGGGCCCGACCCGTCACCCATCGACCCGCCGGCCAGGGAGCCGTCGCCCAGGGTGACGACGGCGGCGTGGTCCACGTTCGGGCTGGAGCGTTGCACCATGCCGGTCACGACGACCTTTGAATTGTCGTAGGAGTAGGTGATCGCGTTCTCCAGGAGGGCGTGCATGGCCGAGACGAGCTGGCGCCGGTCGCCCATCACGGCCACCGGCGGAGACGGCTCGTGCAGCACGATCTCAATGCCCCGCTGGTCCGCAGTGGAGCGCACCCGCTCAATGGCGTCGGCCATCACGAGGTTCACCAGCACCGGCTCGCGCGGCGGCGCCTCCTCGGACTCGATCCGGGAGAGGTCGAGCAGGTCGTCGATGATGCGGCTGACCCGGAAGGCCTCGTTGTGGATGCGGCCGGCCAGGCGCTGCGCCACATCGGGGTCGGGCTCGGAGACCAGGGTCTCGGCCAGCAGGCCCAGGGCGCCCATCGGCGTCTTGAGCTCGTGGCTCACGTTGGCGACGAAGTCGCGGCGGATCTCCTCGAGGCGGCGGCGCTCCGAGATGTCCTCAATCAGCGCGATCACCCCCAGGGGCCGCCGGCCGTCGTCGATCTGGCGGGCCCGCACCTGCAGGGTGCGCCGGGGCGGCCCGTAGAGGTCGAGCGTGCGCTCGGCCGACCCCTCGTGCCAGGCGTCCTCGAGCACCTCGGTCACCGCCTGGGCGGCCAGCGCATCGCCGTGGCGGCTGACCATCAGGGCGTTGGCCCGCCCGTTGCGGTAGATCACGCTGCCGTTCTCGTCGCAGAGCACCACGCCCTGGGTGAGCGTGTCGAGCGAGCGCCGCAGGCGGATGGCGTCGGAGCTGGACTCGGTCACGGCCTGGGCGGCCCCGCCGGTGACCTGCTCGAGGTAGGCCAGGGAGGTCTCAATGTTGTACTCGTCGTGGGGCGGGTCGAGGCCGAGCCGGGTCCCGAGCGAGGCGAGGCGCTGGGAGATGGCCCGCCGCCCCGACCGCCGTCCGAGGTAGGCGGCCACCAAACCGACCAGCACAACGACCAGGACCGCGCCCGCGATGAAGAGGATCTCCTGGGTCTGGCTCAGATTGACTTCCCCCGGCCCACTCAACGGCACGTCCCCAATATGACAGGGCTGGAGAGGGCGCGGCGAACGTCTCCGCGCCAGATGGGCGCGTCCTGACGGGCACCCGGGCTCTCGCCCGGCCGTGAGCGAGGCCGTTTCGCATCCGCCCGGCCGGCCCAGGGACAATGCCCGGCCCGGGGACAACCCCACGGCAACCGCCCCGGGACCTGAATCGGACCCTGCCCGGCCGGGCCACGCTCGCGCGCAACAGCTGTCCGGACTCAGCCGGAAACGGAAGAGAGGAGCATCGTCGCCGGTAGGCGAACCGTTCTCCGGGCGAGCGGCGGCCGGAGGTCCCGGCGCCGGCAGTCACCACGGAGGGCACCGATGCTCGTGCACCTGGCCGATGTCTCGCTGAACCCGAGCGTGAACGCGCTGCCCGGAGGCGGGACCCTGCAGGACCTGACCAACGGCCTGGGCGCCTGGGCGCTCATCGCGGCGCTCGCCGGCCTTCTCATCGGCGCGGCGGCGTGGGCCCTGGGCGTGCACTCCCAGAACTTCCAGCAGTCACTGGTCGGGCGCCGGGCCGTGCTCGTGTCGGGGCTGGCGGCGCTGCTGATCGGGGCCGCGCCACCGATCGTCAACTTCTTCTTCCACACCGGCACCAACCTGCACTGACGGCGCGTCGGGGTCCTCGCCATGCTGGACGCCGGGTGCACCGGTCTCGACGCGCTCAACCCGATCTGCCAGGTCGGCAGCCTCGGGGGCTCGGTCGCGGCATCGGGCTTCGAGTCGGTCCTCAGCGGCATCAGCCAGTGGGTGGCGAGCGGTGCCGAGTGGCTGCTCGGGCAGATCGGCGACGTGCTCGTGTCCACGACGACGGTCGATGTCGGCGCGACGTGGTTCCGCACCCACTACGGACAGATGACGGCGCTGGCCGGCGTCGTCATCCTGCCCATGCTCCTGGTATCGACCCTGCAGGCGATCGTGCGCCAGAACCCGGGCCAGCTCGTACGGACCTACCTCGTGCAGCTGCCGCTCGCGCTCCTGCTGGCCGTCGTCGCCATTCAGGTCGTCATCCTGAGCCTGTCGATCACCGACGCCATGAGCGACGCCGTCGCCGGCGGCACGGGCGCGGAGGTGACCTCTCTTTTGTCGGGGGTGACGACCGGCCTGGTGTCGGCCGCGGCCGATCCCACCATCGCCAGTTTCGTGCTCCTGCTCATTGCGCTGCTCATCGCGGTCGCGGCGTTCGTGCTGTGGCTGGAGCTGCTCATCCGCGCCGCCGCGGTCTACGTGGCGGTCCTCTTCCTGCCCCTGGCGCTGGCCACCCTGGTGTGGCCCGCGGTGTCGCACTGGTGCCGGCGCCTCGTCGAGACGCTCGCCGCACTGATCCTCTCCAAGTTCGTCATCGTGGCGACGCTGAGCCTCGCCGCCGGCGCGGTCTCCTCGGGCACCGCCGGCTCGGGTGCGCACGGCGCCGGGTTCTCGGCGGTCCTCGCCGGCGGCGCGCTGCTCGTGATGGCCACGTTCGTGCCCTTCGCCATCCTGCGCCTGATCCCCGCCGTGGAGGCCGGTGCGGTCGGGCATCTCGACGGGCTCCGGGCGCGTGGGACGGCGGCCATGACGCGGGTGCCCAGGACGGCGGCGAGCCACGCCCTCCACGGAGGGCTGGAGGCCCTCGGCGACGCGCGCCTGCTCGAGCGGACCGGCACCGGCTCCACGTCCGGGTCCGGGCGCGGCGTGGCGCTCGCGGCGGCGGGGTCGGCGGATTCGGCGGGGTCGGCGGGGTCTCGAGGTGCCGGCGAAGACGCCGCCGTGCGTCTTGCCGACGGGGATCCGGAGTCGGAACAGGTCTTCAACGCCGCCCTCGCCCGGGGCACCCTCCCCGGGCCCAGGGGTCGTAAGCCCGTCCTGGGCCGGGCAGCTGGCGCGGTGACCGATGGCGCCGCCGCCGATGGAACAAGCACGACGGGAGCGGGCACGACGGGAGCAGATGGCGACCCGGCGGACGACGCCATGGCCGCTCGCATCGGGACGTGGATCGGGGAGCCGCACCGGTCCGCACGCGCGGGTCCGGCCACGGCCGAGGACGCCTGGATGTGGGAGGGCGTCCCACCGGGCCGCGGCCTGATCGGCCTGGTGGAGCCCGGCAAGGAGCGCTACTACATGGGCGACGACGGCCACGGTCCGTGCTTCAAGTGCCTGCCGCCGGCCTGGCCTCCCCACGAGGGCGGTGCGAAATGAGCGACGAAGGAGGGTCGCGCTACCGCTTCGGCCCGCGAGAGCGCGGGGGTGCACTGGCGGGGTGGCGGGCGGGCCAGATCATCACCGTTGCCGTGGGCCTCGTGTTCGGGGTGCTCGTGTTGCGGTGGGAGCCCAACGCGGTGGGCGTCGCGGCGGCCCTCGGCGTCCTCGTGGTGTACGGCGCGCTGGCGACCGTGCCGGTGTCGGGGCGCACCGGCGACGAGTGGTTGCCGGTGGTGGTGTGCTGGGGCGCCCGCCGGGCCGGCGCCCGCGGGGCGCGGCAGATGGGCGCGTTGCGCGGCGTGCGCCTGCTGCGAGCCGGCTGGCACGACCTGGGCGTGGTGCACGACCGCACGGCGCGCACGCTCACGGCGGCGCTCTCGCTGCGCGGTCGGAGTTTCGCTCTGCTCGGTGCGGACGAACAGGACCGGCGCGTGGGGGCGTGGGCCTCCGTCCTCTCGTCGCTGGCCCGTGAGGGCTCGCCGGTGCACCGCGTCCAGTGGGTCGCCGCGTCTTTCCCCGACGACGGCCAGGGCGTGCGGTCGTACCTGGCCTCCGAGGTGGCGCCGGACGCGGCGTCCGCCTGCACCGCGTCGTACGACGCGCTGCTCACCGACATGGACTCGCACACCTGTGCCCACGACGTGGTCCTCGCCGTGCAGGTGCGGCTCGCCAAGTCGGTCGAGATCGGCTGCGCCACGCTGGCCCGTGAGGTCGGCTCGCTCGTCCGGCTCCTCGCCGACGCCGAGGTGCAGGTCGAGTCGGTGCTCACGGCCGACGACCTGGCGCTCCAGCTGCTCCGCACCTACGAGCCCCAGGTGACGGCCGGCACCGGGGACGACCCGGTCGCGGATCCCTGGCCGATGGCCATGGAGGAGAGCTGGTCGGACGTGCGCGTCGACGGCATGGTCCACGCCACCTTCTGGGTGGCGGAATGGCCGCGCACGGAGGTGCGCAGCGACTTCCTGGCCCCGCTCCTGCTCGGATCGGCCCGCTCGACCCTGTCCGTCGTCATGGAGCCGCTCCGCCCCGACGCCGCGGTGCGCAAGGTGGAGGCCTCGCGGACGGCCGACCTGGCCGACGCCGAGCTGCGCCGGCGCGGCGGGTTCATGTCGACCGCCCGACATGCGCGCGAGTCGGAGGTGCTGGCCCGCCGGGAGGCGGAGCTCGCCGAGGGACACGCGTCGTTCCGCTACTCGGGTTACGTCACCGTCTCCGCGCCGAGCGAGGAGGAGCTGGCGGCCGCCTGCGACGTCGTGCAGCACGCGGCCGGGCAGAGCCGGTTGGCGTTGCGCCGCCTCTACGGCGACCAGGCCTCGGCCTACACCTGCACGCTTCCGCTGTGCCGGGGGCTGCGCTGACGGGGACAGCCCTCCGTCCACCTACCATGACCCCATGTCCGAGCGGACCGACCCCGTCCCGCACGCGCCGGGTGATCCGGAAGGTCCCGGCGGCCCGCGCAACGTGGTGGTGCTGCTCCTCGACAGCCTCAACCGTCACATGCTCGGCAGTTACGGCGGCACGGAGTTCGAGACACCCCACCTCGACCGGTTCGCCCGCGAGCGCGCCGTGCGGTTCACGTCGCACGTCACGGGGTCGCTGCCGTGCATGCCGGCGCGGCACGACATCCTGTGCGGCTCGCTCGACTTCCTCTGGAGGCCCTGGGGGTCCATTGAGGTCTGGGAGGAGCCCATCACCACGCTGCTGCGCCGGGCGGGCGTGACGACCATGTTGGTGTCGGACCACCCGCACCTCTTCGAGGTCGGCGGGGAGAACTACCACACGGACTTCAGTGCGTGGGACTACGTGCGGGGGCACGAGGGCGACCCGTGGCGCACCTACCGCGACCAGAGCTACGTCGGCGCGCCCGCGCTGCCCGCCCGCGGTGGCGGCTGGTACTGGCGGGACCGGCTCGGCCTGCAGGGCGCGGGGGACCGGCCCTACGACCGGTCGCGCACGTTCTTCCGGGCCGAGGAGGACTTCCCGGGACCGCGGACGATGCGGACGGCGGCCGACTGGCTGCGGCGCGGCGCCCCGGCGGACGCACCCTTCATGCTCTTCGTGGACGAGTTCGACCCGCACGAGCCGTTCGACACCCCCGAGCCCTGGTCGGGCCGCTACGACCCGGACTGGGACGGCGAGCTCCTCATCTGGCCGCCCTACGACGTCGGCGCCGTGGGCGACGGTCGCCTGAGCGAGCGGGAGGGCCGCCAGATCCGGGCCAACTACGGCGCCAAGCTCAGCATGATCGACCACTGGGTCGGAGAGGTCTTCGCCGCGTTGGACGAGCGCGGGCTGTGGGACAGCACGGCGGTCATCGTGTGCACCGATCACGGGCACTACCTCGGCGAGAAGGACATCTGGGGCAAGCCGGGCGTCATGCAGTACGAGCCGCTCGGCCACATCCCGCTCCTGGTGCACTGGCCGGGGAGGCCCGGCGGGACGAGTTGTGACGCCCTGACCACCAATGTCGACATCCACGCCACCATCGCCGACGTCTTCGGCGTGGAGCGGTCCGGGGCCGGCCACGGCGCGTCGCTGGTGCCCCTCGTGAGCGGCGGCGCGTCGGAGGTGCGGCCGTGGGCGATCGGCGGCGTCTTCGGCAATTGGGTGCAGGTGACCGACGGCCGCCACAAGTACGCGCGTGGGGCCGACGGGGGGAACTTCCCACTGTCCATGTGGTCCAACCGCTGGTCCACCATGCCGGTGCACGGCCTGGAGGATCTGGTCCGCCTGCCGCCGCCCGACCGGCGGGCCCGCCTCGACTTCATGCCGGGATCCGACGTCCCCGTCCTCCGCCAGCCCTTCGAGCCGGGCGACCGCCTGCCCTTCTGGGTCGGTCGGGGCGCGGTGGACGCCCACTTCCTCTTCGACCTGGACAACGACCCCGACGAGCGCGAGAACCTGACCGGCACAGGGATCGAGCGGGACATGGTGGAGATGCTGCGGGTGGCCCTGCAGGCGGTCGAGGCACCGGGGGAGCAATTGCAGCGCCTGGGCATCGCATGACCGAGTCGGAGCTGCCCTTCGTCCTCCCGCGCATCCCCGCCTCGGCCGGTGCGTTGATCTTCGACGGCGACGGACGGCTGCTGATCGCCAACCCCACCTACAAGGCGCACTGGACGATTCCGGGCGGGATCATGGAGGACGACGGCGAGACGCCGTGGGAGGCCTGCCGGCGCGAGGTGCTCGAGGAGGTCGGGCTGCACGTCGACAGCGGTCGCCTCGCCGTCGTCGACTTCCTCCGCCCGAAGCCCTCCAAGCCCGGGGGGATGCGGTTCCTCTTCGACTGCGGCGTGCTGCCCGACGCCGCGCTCGGTGCGATCGTCCTCCAGGAGGAGGAGCTCTCCGAGCACCGGCTGCTGCGCCCGGCACGAGCCCTCGAGCTGTTGAGCGGGCCGCTGCGGCGCCGCGTCGGCGCGGCGCTGGCGGCAACGGGCGAGTGCGTCTACCTCGAGGACGGGCGCCCGGTCTGAGCCGCTCGCTACGCCAGGCCGAGCTCGACCGGAGCCGCGCCGGAGAAGCGGTAGAAGTAGACCGCCGTGCAGACCACGATCCCGGCAGCGGCGGCGAGCGACCAGGCGGCGCCGACGTGGAGCACCAGCAGCGCGCCGACGAGCGCGCCCCCGAACTGGGAGACGACCGAGGTGATGCGCCGGGACGCGTTCGGGTTCGCGCCACCGGCGAGCGACGAGTCCGACGCCAGCCCGGTCAGCGTGGTGGTGAGGACGGTCGTCGACATGTCGGGCACCTTGAGCCGGCGCACCGCCGCGTTGCGCTGACCCACGCCGACGGCGAGCAGCGCGATCACCGTGAACCGGGGCCACCCGGTCCCGATGGCGGCCACGTTGCCGGCGACGATCGCCGCGGTCGCCGTGAGGACTGCCTCGACCGTCATGACCAGCAGCATCAGGGAGCGGTGCGGACGCACCCGCTGGGCGAGGCGTCCCCCCATCACGGCCCCGCCGAGGAAGCACCCGAGCGCGCACAGGCTGGCCGTGAACGAGAACCCGGGTGCGCCGGCCGCCGCGAAGCCGATGAGGACCACGTTGCCGGTCATGTTGGCGATGAACACATGGCCGAGCCCGAGGAAGCTCACGGCATCGAGGAAGCCGCTCACGACGGTGAGGCCCGCCAACGTGACGATGAGGGGTTGCGGCGGACGGTCGGGCTCGCTCATGTGCGCTTCCACCTTCCCCGCGACCAGGGCTGTCGCGGCGTCCGTCAAGGTAACGGAGGCCGGAGCCGCATCGGGCGACCGTTCACCGTCGTGAGGGAGCGCACGCCCCGGGTCCCGGCCCACCAGGTGACGACGCGGAACCTGGGTGCGGCCTACCCGTTCATCGCCGAGGCGGGGTTGGGCCGGCGCGGCGTGGTCATCGGCGACGACCTGCTGGGCGGCTCCTTCGTCTTCGACCCCTTCGAGCTGTACTCGGCCGGGATCGTGTCCAATCCCAACATGGTGGTGTTCGGCCAGATCGGGCGGGGCAAGAGCGCGTTCGTCAAGACCTTCCTCTGGCGCCAGGCGGTCTTCGGCCGCCGGGCGTGGGTCGTCGATCCCAAAGGCGAGTACGGCGACCTGGCGGACGCGTGGGGCGTGCGCCCCGTGGCGCTGCGGCCGGGCGGCTCCATCCGCCTGAACCCTCTCGATGCGGGGCCCGACGGCGGTGATGCGGAGCACGACGCCAGGCCGGACGCCACCGGCCGACGGAGGACGGAGCTCCTCGCCTCGCTGGCGAGCGCGTGCCTGGGCCGCAGCCTCGCGCCCCGTGAGCGTGCCGCACTGGGGGCCGCGCTCCACGACGTGACGCGGACGGACGCTGCTCCCACCGTGCCGATGGTGGTCGAGGCTCTGCTCTCTCCCGGTGCGGATGCCGCCCGCTCCCTGCGCACGGAGCGGCGCGACCTGCTCGAGGACGGGCGCGACGTGGCGCTGGAGCTGCGTCGCCTGGTCCACGGCGATCTGTGCGGGATGTTCGACGGACCGACGACGCCGGGACTGGACCTGTCGGCGCCGCTCGTCGTGCTCGACCTGTCCGCGCTCTACACGTCCACCGCGCTGGGCGTCCTGATGGCCTGCGCGACGGCCTGGTTGCAGGCCGCCCTGGCCCGCACCGCGGCCGCGGCGGGTGCCGGAGCCGGGCGCACGGGCCGGGGCCAGTTCTTCCTCGTGGTCGACGAGGCGTGGGCGATCCTGTCCAACCTGGGCGTGGCTCGCTGGCTGCAGTCCTCGTGGAAGCTGTCGCGAGCCTTCGGCGTGTCCAACGTGGCGGTGCTCCACCGGGTCTCGGACCTGCGCTCGGTGGGCGCGTCGGACTCCGAGCAGGTTGCGCTGGCCCAGGGGCTGCTGGCCGACTCCGAGACCCGTGTCGTCTACGCCCAGTCACCCGGCGAGCTCGAGGCGGCGTCGGAGCTGCTGTCGCTGTCGGCCACCGAAGCAGACCTCCTGCCCCAGCTCCGCCGGGGCATCGCCCTGTGGAAGGTGGGGCAGCGGTCCTTCCTGGTGCAGCACCGCCTCTCTGGGACGGAACGGCGCATCGTCGACACCGACGCGGCAATGGCGGCGAGGTAGGCGTGGGCGGCATGGCGTCGGCGGTGTTGCCGGTGGCCCTCGGCGGCGCGCTGCTCGCCGGGATCTCGTACCCGGGCGGCGGGCGGTTGGTGTCGGTCCGGCGCGGCGCCGGCCGCGGTCCTGGTCACGGACACCGGCGCGGCGCCCGCTGGGCCGGTCGGCGCGATCTCCGCCCGCTGCTGGTGGGAGCGGACCCGCCTCCGCCGTCCGGCCGGCTCCTGCTCGGCGAGCTCCCGGGCGTGCGGCGCTCCGGGGTCGCAGCCGAACCGGCCCAGTCACTGGTGGTGGTCGGCCCGACACAGAGCGGCAAGACCACGAGCCTGGCGGTGCCGGCCATCCTGGGCTGGCGCGGACCGGTGGTGGCGGCCAGCGTGAAGAGCGACCTGCTGCGCCACACACTCGGCGTGCGTGCCCGAGGGGGTCGGGTGTGGTGCATCGACCCCACCGGGTGCAGCGGGGTGCCGGCGGACACATGGTCACCGGTCACCGGTTGCCACGACTGGCGACGAGCCGGCCGGGTGGCGTCGGATCTGTGCGAGGCGGCCAAGGCCGACGGGACGACGGCGGACGGCGAGTTCTGGTACGCCACGGCCGCCAAGCTCCTGGCCCCCCTGCTCCTCGCCGCGGCGCTGGACCGTCGCACCATGGCCGACGTGGTGCGCTGGGTCGACACGCAGGAGGTGGGCGAGGTCGCCGGCATCCTCGAGGGCGGCGCGGCGCCGCCGGCCGCGCTCGATGCCGCCCGGGCCACCTGGTGCCGCGACGAGCGGACGCGCAGCTCCGTCTACACCACGGCCGAGACGGTGCTCGCCCCGTTCGCCGACGCGCCAACGGCGGCGCCGTCGGCCGACCCGTTCGAGCCCGCCCACCTCCTCGGCGCTCCCCACACGCTCTACCTGTGCGCGCCGGCGCACGATCAGCGACGGCTGCGTGGCTACTTCACGGCCCTGACCCAGCAGGTGCTCGGCCACGCCTTCGCCCGTGCCACGCGGTCGGGACCACTCAACCCGCCGCTGCTCGTGGTGCTCGACGAGGCGGCGCACATCGCGCCGCTCCCCGAGCTCGACGGGCTGGCGGCAACCTGCGCGTCGCACGGGATACAGATCGTCACGGTGTGGCAGGACCTGGCCCAGGTGAAGGGGCGGTACGGGGCACGGGCGCCCACGGTGCTGAACAACCATCGGGCCAAGCTCTTCCTGCCCGGCATCGCCGACCCCGACACGCTCGAGTACGCCAGCCGGCTCATCGGCGACGAGGAGGTCTCCCAGCCCTCCGTCACCCGGGACCCCACGGGCCGCCGTTCGACCACGTCGACGACCGGGGCCCGCCGGCTGCTGCCGCCCGAGGAGCTCCGCTGCCTGCCACGGGGCCGGGCGGTTCTCGTCTACGGCACGCTGCCGCCGGCGAGGTTGCGGCTGCGCCCGTGGTGGGCCCGGGGGGCATCGAGGCCCTGGCGTCGCGGGGCGACCTGACGGCGGCGGGGCCACCTTGACCCGTCGCGTCAGGCCTCCGTAGTGTCGCCCGGAGTCCAGGTCGACAGGAAAGGGGGCGGAGGCATGTCCAACCAGAGTGGTGAGGTCCGCATGCTCATCGACGGCGAGCTCGTCGAGGCAGCCTCGGGCAAGCGGTTCGAGAACATCAACCCGGCGACGGAGGAGGTGCTCGGCGAGGTGGCCGACGCCTCGCCCGAGGACATGAAGCGGGCCATCGCCTCGTCCCGGCAGGCCTTCGACGAGTCCGACTGGTCGACCAACCGCGCCCTGCGCAAGCGCTGCCTCGAGCAGCTGCAGGCGGCGCTCGAGTCTGAGCGGGAGGAGTACCGCGAGGAGCTGATCGCCGAGGTCGGGACCCCGCGCATGATGACCTTCGCCGCGCAGCTCGACTGGCCGCTGGAGGAGGCGCTCAGCTGGCCGGCCAAGATGATCGACGAGTTCGCCTGGGAGCGCGACCTGCCCGACGGGAACATGATGGGCATGCAGAGCCGCCGCTCCGTGTGGAAGGAGCCCATCGGGGTCATCGGCGCCATCGTCCCGTGGAACTACCCGCTCGAGGTGACGCTGAACAAGCTCGGCCCGATCCTCGCCACCGGCAACACGGCGATCCTCAAGCCCGCGCCCGACACGCCGTGGAACGCCACCCGCCTGGGGCGCCTGGTGGCCGAGAAGACCGACATCCCGCCCGGCGTCCTCAACATCGTCACCTCCTCGGACCACCTGGTCGGGGAGGAGCTGACCGTCTCGCCCCTGGTGGACATGATCTCGTTCACGGGGTCCACCGCCACCGGCACCAGGATCATGGAGAAGGGCGCCCCCACGCTGAAGAAGGTCTTCCTGGAGCTCGGTGGCAAGTCGGCCATGATCGTGTGCGACGACGCGGACTTTGCCTCCGTCATCCCCGGTGGGGCGATGGTGTGCATCCATGCGGGCCAGGGCTGCGCCATGCAGACCCGGATGCTCCTGCCCCGCTCGCGCTACGACGAAGGCGTCGAGCTCATCAGCGCCGCCATGGCGGGGATCCCCTACGGGGACCCGAGCAGCGACGCGGTGTTCATGGGCCCGGTGGTCAGCGCGCGCCAACGTGACCGGGTGCTCGGGTACATCGAGCGCGGCAAGGAGGAGGGAGCCACCCTCGTCACCGGTGGTGGCCGTCCCGCCCACCTCCCCAAGGGATGGTTCGTGGAGCCCACGCTCTTCGTCGACGTCGACAACTCCATGACGATCGCCCAGGAGGAGATCTTCGGCCCGGTGCTCGCCGTGATCCCCTACGAGGACGACGACGACGCGGTCCGGATCGCCAACGAGAGCAACTACGGGCTCTCGGGCGGCATCTTCTCCGCATCCGAGGAGCGGGCCACGGCACTGGCCCGCCGCATCCGGACCGGCTCCATGAGCGTCAACGGCGGCCTCTGGTACGGGGCCGACTCCCCCTACGGCGGTTACAAGGCGAGCGGCATCGGCCGCCAGTGCGGTGTGGAGGGCCTGGAGGAGTACCTCGAGACCAAGGCCATCGCCTGGCCGGTGCGTCCGGGCTGAGACCCGGACGCACGTCGTCGTCGTTGGCGGCGCGTCTGGCGGGGCCTCAGGCGGACCATTCGCCCAGGAGCTCGTCCACGGTGACCAGGCGGGCGACGTAGGCGAGGCTGTGCTCCACCATGGAGGCGTGGTGCTCGTCGGGCGTGCCGATGCATCCGTCCGTGGGGATGGTGACGGCGAAGTCCTCGTCGGCGGCGCCGGCGGCGGCGAGCGGGATGGCCAGGTTCGTCGAGACTCCGGCCACGACGACCTCTGCGATCCCCATGTTGCGCAAGACGGCCAGGGTCTCGGTGCGGTGCACGGGGGAGATGCCCTGGTGCCGTGGCAGCACGAGGTCGTCGGGCCCGACACCGATTTCGGGGACGATCTCCATGGCGGGATGCGATTCGTCCCACGTGGCGTTCGAGGCCGTGGCCCGCATGAGCGGGGAGCGCCGGCTGGCCGACCGCCCTCCCGCCAGCGGCAGGTAGGTCAGGTGGACCACCTGGACGCCGGCCTGCCGGGCGCCCGCGGCGAGGCGGCCCATGGCCACCAGGACCGGCCGGGCTGACTCGGCCAGAGCGGGGAGCACGGACAGGTCGCCCACGACGCCGCGTTGGCACTCGATGAACAACAACGCGGTGGTGTCGGGCTCGCTCACGCGTTCACCCTAGGCAATGCCCCTGGACGTGCACCGGTGGACGGGTGAATACTGGGGGCAACAGAGTGTACTGAATTGGGGAGGCGGTTCGATGACCGAAGTGCGCACGGCCCAGGACGGAGGAGCGTGCCCGTATCCGGTCCGCGAGTACGACAACGCCACCGTCGGTCCCGTCCTGTCCGCCGCCGAGGGGATCGATGCGCTGCGCGCCGAGCATCCCTTCATGCGCAGCACGTTCGGGAACGGGTTCTGGACGTTCACCAACGCCGAGATGATCCGCGAGGCGCTGCAGCATCCGGACGTCTTCTCGAGCTCGGTGGTGACCGTGCAGGACCCCGACCCTCCGTACAAGTGGATCCCCGAGATGCTCGATCCCCCCGAGCACACGACGTGGCGTCAGCTGCTGGCGCCGCACTTCACCCCCAAGGCGATGGAGCGGTTGGAGGACAAGGTCAGGCGGCGCTGCGTGTCGCTCATCGAGGGATTTGCCGACACCGGCCACTGTGACTTCCTGCGCGACTTCGCCTGGCGCTACCCGACGACGATCTTCATGGAGCTCATGGGGCTTCCGCTCGACGGTCTGGAGCAGTTCCTCGAATGGGAGCACCAGATCCTGCACCCCTCGGCCGGGGACGATCCGGAGCACACGCAGGGCATGGAGGCGATGATGGCCGTCATGGGGTACTTCGCCGAGCTCATTGAGGAGAAGCGCGCCCACCCAGGCGAGGATCTCCTCTCTGGCTCGCTGGAATGGAGGATTCAAGGGCAGCCGATCCCGATGGAGGACCTTCTGTCGTGGTGCCTCCTCATGTTCATGGCCGGCCTCGACACGGTGTCGATCCAGCTCGGGTACTCGTTCTGGCACCTCGCCGGACATCCCGACGACCGCTCCCGGATCGTCCAGGACCCGGCGGTGATCCCCGCCGCCGTCGAGGAGTTCCTCCGCTACTTCTCCTTCGTGGCCCCCTCCCGCAAGGTCATGGCGGACACGGACTTCCACGGCTGTCCCCTCAAGAAAGGGGACATGGTCTTCGTCCCGCTGAGCGGTGCCACCCGCGACCCCGCCCAATTCGAGGACGCCGGCACGGTGCTCTTCGATCGGGCGCAGAACAACCACATCGCGTTCGGCGCCGGGCCGCACCGGTGCCTCGGCTCGCACCTCGCCCGGCGGGAGCTACGGGTGGCGCTCGAGGAGTGGCACCGGCGCATACCCGACTATCGCCTGACCGACGGCGTCGAGATCACCGAGCATGGTGGCGGCCTCTACAGCATCGACCGCCTCCAGCTCAGCTGGCAGGCCTGACGTTCCCGTCGGGCACGAAGACCGGCACGAACACCTCTCCGTGCTGTTCGAACTGCACGTGCACCGGCAGGCCGACGTGGACGTCTTCGGGCGGGCAGTCGACGACGTTGGTGATGAATCGCAGGCCCGGCTGCTCCACCAGCTCGACGATCGAGATGTTGTAGGGCAGGGGGACGGCCGGGTTGTAGGGGTGCGCGTTGGTGGTGTGCGTGAAGACCGACCCCTTCCCGCTCGTTGCCTCGTAGGCGGTCGGTCCGCCGCAGTCGGGACACGTGGCCGAGAGCGGGAAGACCCATCGCCGGCAGGACCGGCACCGGGTGATCTGGAGGACGCCGGACGCACCGCCGGTCCAGAACGGACGGTTCAACTCGTCGAGCGGCGGCGTGATGCGGGGCGCGACCTCTGTCATGGGCCCACTGTAGGGTTCGGCGCGTGAGCGACATCGTCGAACAGGGCGCGGTCATCTCCGGGATCGGCATGTCGCGCATCGGCCGCAAGACCGGAATTGCCGGTCTGGACCTGACCGCGGAGTCCTCCGCCGTGGCCATCGCGGACGCCGGGCTCACCCCGGCCGACATCGACGGCATCGCGACGATGGGCGACACACCCATACCGGACGCCGCCGCCCACTTCGGCATTGAGCATTCGTGGACGGGTGGCGGCATGGGGCGTTGGGGACTGCTGAGCCCGGTGGTCGAGGCCTTCGGCGCGGTGGGCCGCGGCGAGGCCCGGCACGTGCTCGTGTACCGCACCGTCAACATGATGGGCGGGTCGGTGATGCCCGCGGCCGGGGCGGCCGGGGCGGCCGGGGCGGCCGGGGCGGCCGGGGAGGCGACCGCGCCACGGGTGGCCCGGCCGGCGGAGGAGCGAGGGACGGTGATGGGTGACGTGCCGCGCCTGCTCGCCGCCCACGCCTACTCCGCGGCCAACTGGCTTGCCCTCCACGCCCGGCGTCACATGCACCTGTACGGCACGACGAAGGAGCAGCTGGGCTGGTTGGCCCTCAACAGCCGCAGGAACGCGGCGTTGAATCCCCGGGCGGCCTACCGCGACCCGCTGACCATGGACGACTACCTGTCGGCTCGGTTGATCTCCGACCCCTTCGGGCTGCTCGACTGCGACGTCCCGGTCGACGGCTCCGTGGCCTTCGTGGTGTCGACCGCCGATGCCGCAGCCGATTGCGACCATCCCGTGCGGGTGGCGGCGTGCGGCGGCTCGGACGGGTTCGGCGGCTGGGACCAGCGGCCCGACTATCCCAAGATGGCGTCGACCGACGCGGCGGCGGAGATGTGGAGTCGCACCGATCTGAAGCCGGACGACGTCGACCTCGCGGAGCTGTACGACGGCTTCACGTTCCTCACCTTCGCCTGGCTGGAGGCCCTCGGTTTCTGCGGGGACGGCGAGGCGGGGCCGTTCGTCGAGGGGGCCGCACGCATCGCTCTCGACGGGCAGCTTCCGCTCAACACCTACGGCGGCCAGCTCTCGGCGGGCCGCATGCACGGCTACTGGGTTCTCCACGAGGCCTGCCTGCAATTGCGAGGGGAAGCGGGGGAGCGTCAGGTCCAGCGGCGTGACGTGGCCGTGGCTTCCAACGGCGGCGGCCCGATCGCCGGCTGCATCCTGCTGACCCGGTAGCCCTGCTCCTCGGCGATCCCGCCGTCGTGCGCGACACTTCAGATGGTGAGCGACGGGGAGGAGTCCGGGTGGAGTCGGCGGCGCAACCTCCTGCAGGCGAAGTACGAGCAGATCGCGTGGGAGCTCTTCGCCCAGCGGGGGTTCAAGGAGGTCACGGTGGACGAGATCGCCGAGGCCGCCGGCGTCTCGGCGCGGACGCTGTTCCGTTACTTCCCCTCCAAGGAGGACTTCCTCCTCGGCTTCACCCGCCGTGGCGCCCAGGACCTGGTCGAATTGATAGCCCGGCTGGAGCCGAGCCCGGAGCCGCTCGAGAGCGTCTGGCAACTGGTGCGCGCGCACTCGCTGCAGAGCCCGCCGGACGTCCGGTTGCTCACGCTCTGGCGCCGCGCCGCCGCTGACGCGCCCGAGATCCACGCCCGCGTCCGGGGTGAGCGGGTGCACGTGCTCACCGAGGCCGTGACGTCGTACTGCGCGAAGTCCACGGGTGGGGTCGGCTCGGACGATCCCATCCCACGCCTGCTGGCCGGCGTGGTCGTGGGAGTCGAGATGGCGGTGATCGAGCTGTGGGGCCGCTCCGGCCTCACGCTCCCCGAGATCCTCGATGCGGCGGAGGCGGCCGTGCCCGACCTGAACCGCCGGAATCGCGGCGGACCGCCCTGACCGGCTGGCGGCTTCTCCGAGCGGGAAGGAGGCCCTTGCCAGACCGAACCCTCAGGCGTAGATTGTCAGAAGATGACGATTCTTCCCGTCGGAGGGATCGCTGTTCCGGGGGTTCCGGCATGCTGCGTGACGACGTCCAGCTGATCTCTGTCGACGACCACGTGATCGAGCACGAGCGCGTGTGGCTCGACCGGCTGCCGTCCAAGCACCTCGAGGCCGGACCCCACATCGTCGAGGTGGACGGCGGCAAGCAGGTCTGGAAGTTCGAAGACAGGATCATCCCCACCATCGGGCTCAACGCCGTCGCCGGCAAGGACCCCAAGGACTTCGGGGTCGATCCCGTCAGCTTCGACGAGATGCTGCCCGGTTGCTACGACGTCACCGCCCGCCTGGCGGACATGGACACGGACGGCGTCCATGCCCAGATGTGCTTCCCGTCCTTTCCCGGCTTCGCCGGGGGCACGCTGTTCGCGGCGGAGGACAAGGACCTGGCCACGGCGTGCGTCGTGGCCTGGAACGACTTCATCCTCGACGAGTGGGCTGCGGTCGCACCGGACCGGTTCATCCCGATGGTGATGGTCCCGTTCTGGGACGTCCCCGCATCGGTGGCCGAGGTGGAGCGCACCGCCGCCAAGGGCGCCAAGGCCGTCACCTTCATTGAGGCACCCCACCGCCTGGGCCTTCCCTCGTACCACAGCGACCACTGGGACCCCTTCCTCGCGGCGGCCCAGGCCGCCGACCTCCCGCTGTGCCTGCACTTCGGCACCGGCGGCGCACCGGTGACCGCGCCCGACGCCAACTTCGCGGTCGCCATCGCCCTCTTCGGGATGAACTCGCAGTTCACCACCGTCGACCTCCTGTTGTCGCCGGTCTTCCACCATTTCCCGCGACTGCGCGTGGCGCTGTCGGAGGGTGGCATCGGGTGGATGCCCTACGTCCTGGAGCGGGTCGACTACACCTGGGAGCGGCACCGCTGGTACACGGGCGTCAACCCCGACGTGCGGCCCTCCGACCTGTTCCGCGGCCACATCTTCGGGTGCTTCATCGCCGACAACGCCGGCATTGAGGAGCGGGACCTGATCGGCGTCGACAACATCATGTTCGAGGGCGACTATCCCCACAGCGACAGCAACTTCCCCGCCTCCCGCAAGAAGCTGGCCGACGTCCTCTTCGACGTTCCCGACGATGACGCCCGCAAGATCGCGGAGGACAATGCCCGGCGGGTCTTCAATTTCCCCCGGTCGTCGCCCGCCTGATGGCGCCCGTTCACTTCTGCAACGCCGTCCCTCCGGGCCTCGAAGGCCCGTGGAGGAAATTGTGCGCCGGGTAGGGCACGATTGGGGCGCCATCACCGAGCTGCGCCCCCTTGGGGCACTCGGTCGAGTCGGCCAGGGGAAGCACATGGAGCCAACGACGGAGACGATGAGATGACCTGGAACTACGAGCTGTTCATTGACGGTGCCTGGACCTCCGAGGGGGCGGAGGGATCGATCGACGTCATCGACCCTGCGACCGAGGAGGTCATCGGCTCGGTGCCCGAGGCGACGACGAAGACCGCCGTGCGTGCCATCGAGGCAGCCCGGCGGGCCTTCGACGAGGGTCCGTGGCCCTACATGAAGCCCTCGGACCGGGCCGCCCGCTTGACGGCGATGGCCGAGATCCTCGAGGCGCGGGCCGGCGACCTGCGCGAGCTGATCATCGCCGAGACCGGCTCCACGGGATTCTTGACCGACGCCGTGCAGGGAGCCGGCTCCATCGGCATGCTGCGCTCCAACGCGGCGATCACCGAGCACTCCTTTCCCTGGGTCGAGAACGGTCCGCCGACCGGGGCCCCGACCGGAATGAGCGGCAACGCCCTCGTCCGGGAGCCGATCGGGGTGGTCGCCGCCATCACCCCGTTCAACTTCCCCTTCATGCTCAACGTGGTGAAGGTCGCCCCGGCGCTGGCCGCCGGCTGCACGGTCGTCCTCAAGCCCCACCCCTGGACACCGCTCGACGCCATGCTGATCGCCGAGGTCGCGGCCGAGGCCGGGATTCCGCCCGGTGTGCTCAACGTGATCACCGGCCACGGTGAGGTGGGCGACGAGCTGACGTCGAACCCCATGGTGGACATGGTGACCTTCACCGGCTCCACGGCCACCGGGCGCCGGATCATGGCGTCGGCCGCGGCGACGGTGAAGCGTGTCCAGTTGGAGCTCGGCGGCAAGAGCGCCACGGTCGTCCTGGGCGACGTGGGCGAGGACTACGCCCGCTCCATCGGGTTCGGGCAGGTGCTGATGCACTGCGGGCAGGGATGCGTGCTGCACACGCGGGTGCTGCTCCCCGAGCGGCTGCTGGACGCCTACAAGGAGGGGTTGGACGCCATGCGGCCGCTGATCACGATCGGCGACCCGCGCAGCGAGAGCACCGTCCTCGGGCCCCTCATCCGCGAGCAGCAGCGCGAGCGGGTGGAGGGCTACGTGGCATCGGGACTGGAGCAGGGCGCCGAGCTCCTCTGCGGGGGCAAGCGACCGGAGGGCTTCGACAAGGGCTTCTACTACGAGCCCACGGTCTTCGTGAGCAGCAACGAACTCCGGATCGCGCAGGAGGAGATCTTCGGCCCCGTGCTCACCGTCGTGCCCTACTCGGGCGACGACGAGGACGCGGTCCGGCTGGCCAACGACACCATTTACGGCCTCGGCGGCGGCGTGGTCTCGACGTCGGACTCCCGGGCCTTCAACGTCGCCCGCCGGATCCGCGCCGGCCTGGTCACGACGCAGCGGGTTGGCACCGATCCACTGCCCGACGTCGGTCCCGGTGACGGCCAGGGCCCCGGGTGGGGGGCCCATCCGAAGGGCATCGGCCAGAGCGGTGCGTTCGGGGGCTACAAGCAGTCGGGGCTCGGACGCGAATGGGGCCACCACGGGATCGAGGACTTCACCGAGGTCAAGAACCTGGTCTGGGGTTGAACGGGATCCGGATGGGGGCGCTCGAGGGAAAGGTCGCGGTCGTCACCGGCGCGTCGAGCGGCTCGGGTCTCGGCGTCGCCCGGCGCTTCGGCGAGGAGGGCGCGTCCGTGGTGATGCTGGCCCGGGGCGGTGAACGTCTGGAGAAGCTGGCACCGGATATCGGCGCCGGGGCCGTCCCCATCGTGACCGACGTCGGCGATCCGCACAGCGTCACACGCGCCTTCGACGAGATCGGCGAGCGCTTCGGCCGGGTCGACGTCCTGGTGAACAACGCCGCCGTGTACCGGCCCTGCCGCGTCGAGCTCCTCAGCGATCTCGACATTCAACAGCAGATCGCCACCAACTTCGCCGGCCCGGTGCACACCTGCCGGGCGGCCATCCCCCTCCTACGCGCCGCCGGCGGTGGCGACATCGTCAACACGTCCAGCGAGTCCACGCTGCACCCCTTCCCCATGTTGTCGATGTACGTGGCCACGAAGGCCGCGCTCGAGGCCTTCGCCCTCGTGCTGGCCCAGGAGGTCCGTGACGACGACATCCGGGTCACCACCGTGATCCAAGGCGGGACCAACGGTGCCGGCGGCGGGTCGACGGACTGGGAGTGGGACCCCGAGCACGGTGCGGCCGCGATCGACCTGTGGACCCGGACGGGCCTGATGTCGCAGGCCTACGGCCGCAACGGCGGACAGGAGGTGGCCGCCGTGGGCGACGTGCACGTCTTCATCGTCACCCGGCCCCGCACCCAGAAGATGGACACGGTGTACTGCCGCAGCTTCTGATCATCGACACATGCACACTGGCAATTCCTGACACGAGGAGGATCACATGGCTGGACGCGTAGAGGGCAAGGTCGCATTCATCACCGGAGCGGCGCGGGGGCAGGGGCGGGCGCACGCCATCCGCATGGCGCAGGAGGGGGCCGACATCGTCGCCGTCGACATCTGCCGCCAGATCGAATCGAACAACTATCCGCTCTCGACGCCCGAGGACCTCGCCGAGACCGAGCGCGCGGTGAAGGAGCTCGGCCGCCGCATCGTGGCCCGGCAGGCCGACGTGCGTGAGCGCTCCGAGCTGCGCGACGCGCTCGAGGCGGGGATCACCGACCTCGGTCGGCTCGACATCGTCGTGGCCAACGCCGGCATCCTCCCCATGGCCCTGGGTGATCCGCAGCCCTCCGACTTCGTCGACGCAACGGACGTCGATCTGCTGGGCGTGATGAACACGGTCGCCGTCGCCCTCCCTCACATCGCCGACGGGGGCTCCATCATCGTGACCGGGTCCACCGCCGGCCTGATGCCCGGCACCACCGACAACCCGGTCATGGGTCCCGGCGGCGAGGGGTACGGGTGGTCCAAGAAGACCCTCGTCGGGTACAGCGAGCAGATGGCGCGGCACCTGGCGTCCCGGTTCATCCGGGTGAACACGATCCATCCGACGAACTGCAACACCCATCTACTCCACAACGAGGGGCTCTACAAGATCTTCCGCCCCGATCTCGAGAGCCCCACCCGCGAGGACGCCGAGCCCGCCTTCACCTTCTTCCAGGCCATGCCCATCCCCTACGTGGAGCCGGAGGACATCGCGAACCTGGCCCTGTTCCTGGCCAGCGACGAGTCCCGTTACATCACGGGACAGCAGATACGGGTCGACGCCGGGTCGCTGCTGCAGTTCCCCAACGGGCCGGCCAGCTGATCAACGCGTTCTCGCAGAGAGGCCGATGGGCATGAGCACGACGTCCTCCGAACACGAGCTCTACTACGACCCGTACGACTTCGACATCGATGCGGACCCGTACCCGGTGTGGCAGCGGCTGCGCGACGAGGCGCCGCTCTACTACAACGACACGCACGACTTCTACGCGCTGAGCCGGTTCGACGACGTCCGCGGCTGCATCACGGACTGGCAGACGTACATCTCGGGCAAAGGGTCGGTGCTCGAGCTCATCAGGAGCGGCATGGAGATCCCGCCGGGCATCATCCTGTTCGAGGACCCTCCCGCACACGACGTGCACCGGAGCCTCCTCAGCCGGGTCTTCACGCCGAAGCGGATGGCCGAGATCGAGCCGCAGGTGCGGAGGTTCTGCGCCCGCGCGCTGGACCCCGTCATGGCGGAGGGCAGGTTCGACTTCATCCACGACCTGGCGTCGGAGATGCCGATGCGGGTCATCGGCATGCTGCTCGGGATCCCCGAGGACGACCAGGAGGCGCTCCGTGACGAGATCGACGAGGGTATGCGGCTGGAGGAAGGGACGGCGCCGAACGCCGACCGGCAGGGGCTCGGCGTCATGGACGGCAGCCGCTATGCCGAGTACATCGACTGGCGGGCCGACCATCCCTCCGACGACCTCATGACCGACCTGCTGAACGCCGAGTTCGAGGACGCCACCGGAACCCTGCGGAGGCTGTCGCGAGACGAGATCCTCAACTACATCGGACTCCTCGCGGCCGCCGGCAACGAGACCACCACCCGTCTCATCGGTTGGTCCGGGAAGGTGCTGGCGGAGCATCCCGACCAGCGGCGCGAGCTGGCCGAAGACCCGGGCCTCGTCCCCGGCGCCATTGAGGAACTGCTGCGCTTCGAGTCTCCTTCACCGGTCCAGGCCCGCTACGTGACGCGCGACGTGGTGCACTACGGGGCGAAGGTGCCCGAGGGGAGCGTGCTGCTCTTGATGAACGGCGCCGCCAACCGGGACGAGCGCAAGTTCGATGATCCCGACCTCTTCGACATCCATCGCACGCAGCAGCAGCACTTGGCCTTCGGGTACGGCATCCACTTCTGCCTCGGGAGCCACCTGGCCCGGCTGGAGGGCAGGATCGCGCTGGAAGAGGTCCTCAAGCGCGCACCGAGCTGGGAGGTCGACTGGGACAACGCCGTGCAGGCGCACACCTCGACCGTGCGCGGGTGGGAGTCGCTGCCGGTCAGCGTGGGATAGCCGCTCCCACTGCCGGGGTCGCCCCGACTGGTGCATTCGCGCCATTCTCCGGTGCCTGCAGCCGACACCATCAGGACTTGTGACTTTGGTCCCTCCGGGCTGTGGGACCTTTGGCCCTACGGATGCCGGCCGACCGCCCCGACACTGGACTCAACAGTCCAACGTGAGGAGCAGTCATGCAACGAAAGTTCTTCGATGTGTTCGCCAGCGCCATCGGCTTGGTCATGGTGGTGGCCCTGGTGGTGGCCGGAAGCCTCTTGATGTGGGGCTACAGCTTCGCCAACTCGAACGTGCACA
>Ga0224557_1000430_pt1 | contig 47107 bp, 42 predicted proteins | sample 714S31014metaG_FD_180677 | JGI IMG/M metagenome (GOLD analysis project Ga0224557, IMG submission 180677) | Peat soil microbial communities from Stordalen Mire, Sweden - 717 S3 10-14 | ecosystem: Environmental > Terrestrial > Soil > Wetlands > Peat | place: Sweden: Norrbotten County, Stordalen...
CAAGGCCGATTACGAAACCCTGAGCATTGATGAACTGGTCGAAGCCATGCGGGCCAATAATCTCGTCCTGCTCGTGGACCAGGAAGCCGGGAAGACGTTTCACAAGTTCGTCCGACACGGCTAGGATGAAGCCGTTGTTGTGAAAGAGTTCCTGCCACTGCTGAAGACCCGCATCCCCGGCCCGAAGTCCCGCACCCTTGCCCGCCAACTGCGTCGTTACGAATCGCGGAACATCACGTACGTCTCGGAGCATTGGCCGATTTTTTGGCAGCGCGCGGCGGGCGCGAACGTGTGGGACGTCGATGGCAACCGTTATGTGGATCTGACGGCGGCGTTTGGCGTGGCGAGCGTCGGGCATAGCAACCCGCGTGTCGTGAAAGCCATTCAAGTGCAGGCTGGGAAGTTGTTGCACGCGATGGGCGACGTGCATCCGAACGAATTAAAGTTGAAGCTGGCGCGGGACCTGGTGGCGCTGACGTTTGGGCGGTGGAACAAATCGGAAGGACGCGTTGTCTTCGCAAACTCCGGCGCAGAAGCGGTGGAAGTCGCGCTCAAGACGGCGGCGATCCACACCAAACGGCCCGGTGTGATCGCGTTTGAAGGCGCTTATCACGGGCTCACCTATGGGGCGCTCGACACGACGTGGCGGGCGGACTTTCGCAAGCCTTTCTCGGGGCAACTTGGTCACTTCACCGCGCATGTTCCGTTTGGGCGGTTGCCTGATGTCGCGAACATTCAGGATTTTGGTGCGGTCATTGTGGAGTCGATTCTGGGTCGTGGTGGCATCGTTGTGCCGCCGGATGATTTTCTGCCGAAGTTGCGACGGTTCTGCGACGAACACGGCCTGCTGCTAATTCTCGACGAAATCTACACGGGGTTTTGTCGGACGGGACGTTGGTTCGCTTGCGAACATTCGGGTGCGGTGCCGGATCTCGTTTGCGTGGGAAAAGCCATGGCGGCCGGTTTTCCGATTTCGGCGTGCATCGGGCGCGCGAAGGTCATGGATAGTTGGCCCGAATCGCAAGGCGAAGCGATTCATACGAGCACGTTCATGGGGAACCCGCTCGGTTGCGCGGCGGCGCTGGCGTCGATTGGCGAGATGAAGCGGCTCAAGTTGGACGCTCGCAGTCGTGAATTGGGGGAATGGCTGGCGACGCGCCTGGCCCGCATCGGCAAGGTGCGCGGTCGAGGGTTGATGCTTGGACTTGAAGTGGGTGATGCGGTTCCGATCGTCGAGAAACTTCTGCAGCGAGGTGTTCTGGTCCTGCCGGAGGGCAGCCAGGGTGAAGTCCTTGGCCTGACCCCTCCCCTCGTAATTACGAAGCGGCAGTTGAATTTCTGCCTGGAAGCGCTAGCGCTTGTCCTTTGAATCTTTCTGACTGAGGTAGTAGGCCAGGTCATCCTGTGGTTCGGTTGACTTGAAGAAGATGTCTCCGCCGGCACGTTCCTCGCCACGCTTGCGATACTTGAATTCGTGCCACGCGGCGTTGTCATCCTTCAGATCGGAGCCAACGCTCCAGATCACCCATTCCTTCCCTTCGCGCCGATAGCGGAGTGGCTTTCCGTCGAACGGATCGATGTTGACGGACGGTAGGAAGGTGGGCACAAGATCGGCGAGTTGTTCGGGTGGTGCGTCATGGGTCAGTTGGTAGGATTTCAGCGCGCAGACCACGCGGGTGGCCTCGAATTCCAGATCTGCTCGGACCGCTTTGATGCGCGGCGATTGTATGGCCGGAAGCATCATGCCGAGCATGATGTGGGCGACAGGGCGATTAATAGCACAAAGCACGCGGGGTTTCGCTGACTGTACCCATTCTTCGGTGATTGTTTTGGCGCGGCTTTCCCAGAACGGTTTGTCTGCATCTTGAATCAATTCGCCGTAGGCGGCGTCAAAGGTGCAGAATATCGCGCGGTGGCTAGCGATTTTCTGACCCCACTTTAATCTTTCGAACATATCTCGGTCCATTATCTCCTTTGCGTCTGCCAACTCGTATCGGAGCGTATCGGCAAAGGGCGTGCTTTCCATCTGAATCTGATCCAGTTTGTCCATGACGTAACGCGCTTCTTCTGGCGAAGGCACCTTTTGTAGCATGAAGGCTCTGGTACTCTGCGCGCCGATGCCGATGATGGCATCGCCCACGAGACTGTATATGATTGGGCCGCCTCTCGAGCAGTCTCTCCCGAGTGTGACAACGGCGAGATAGTTACTGATTGCCTTATCCGTTTCCCCAGTTTGTTCGGCGAGTTTTCCTTCGGCAACCAGCAGGCGTGCCAATTGTCTCAATGGCGAGACGAACGCGGTTGAATTCGTGGTGTAGTCAAGCGATGGCATCTCGCAGAAGCTTGCCTGCGTTCCCTTACGGCACACGTCCAGTGCTTCGTGGCAATCTGCTAATGTGCGTTCGACGGCCTTTGTGTTCCCCGAAACTTCGCCTGCAACAACGGCTTCCATCTGGGACTTTGATTCGTTCGATTGCTCGTAGCCGTGAAACAAGTCCACAGCTTTTGCGTAATAGAACGCGGCATTATCCGGCTTGAGATCTTGGCGAGAGATTGGAGGTAGTGGCGGTTGGAGGCGGACTCCCGGTGGAGGGGTCGGCAGCGGCGTCAAACCGCGGTAAAAACCCACCACCCCTAATACGCAAAGAAGGAAAACAACCGCACAGAAGCCAATGGCAAGCCGTTTGACAATCCGCTTCACGAGCCGCATTATGCGAGGGGTATTTTCTGAAAACCAGCCGGAAAGCCGTTCAACTCTAACCTATGGACCAAACTGCTCTTGATCTCCAGCAACGGGTGCTTGCGTTGATCTCGCGCGGGGTGGGACAGGCGACGACGGATGACGAGTTTGATCGGGTGGCGCGGGATGTTTTTGCGTTTCAGTATGAGCGGTGTGCGGTGTACCGGGCTTATTGCGATCGGCGGAAACAGACGCCGCAGTCGGTGAAGCATTGGACGGAAATTCCGGCGACGCCGACGAGTGCTTTCAAGGATTTTCCACTGACTTGCTTTCCCATCGAGCAGACGGTGGCGGAATTTCACACCAGCGGGACAACGCGCGAGCAGTCGGGGAAACACTTCCTGGCCACGCTGGAACTTTACCATGCCGCGATCAGTCCGAACTTCGCGGCGCATTTGCTGCCGGATTTCGCGCGATTGCCGATGATGGTGTTGATGCCGTCGACGGAGGAGGCGCCGCACTCGTCTTTGTCGCATATGATGGGGGCGGTGGTGCAGGAGTTTGGGGCGGATGATAGCGCTTATTATGTCGAGGGCGGTCAATCGCTGCTCGAGAAGCTGGTGCGGGACTTGTGCGAGGCACAATGGGCGCACCAGCCGGTGTTTTTGCTCGGGACGGCGTTTGCTTTTGTGCATCTCTTTGATCACTGCGTGAAGGAGAAGCTCACGTTTGAGTTGGCAGAGGGTTCGCGCGTCATGGAAACGGGTGGGTTTAAGGGTCGATCACGCGAGCTGTCGAAGGCGGAACTTTATGCGCTGTTTGAGCGGGTGTTGGGGGTTCCAACGGCGCGCGTCGTCAATGAATATGGCATGACGGAATTGAGCACGCAGTTTTATGATGGAACGCTGCGGGTTGGCAAGCGGACGGATTGGAAGACTGTTCCGCCGTGGGCGCGGGTGCTGGTCGTCGACCCGAACACTGGCGGAGAGGCTGTTGAGAATGAGCGCGGCCTGATCCGGATCTTGGATCTGGCGAACCTGTGGAGTATGATGTGCGTCCAAACGGAAGATTTGGGGATTGCCCGGGTGAGTAGCACGGGTCTGGTGGAATTTCAAGTGTTGGGGCGGGCGGCTGGCGCGGAGGTGCGCGGTTGCTCGCTGAATGCGGAAAACATTGTAATGGAATGAGCGCAACGATTGAGTCGATTCGGGAGGCGGTCAGCCGGACCCGGGAAGCGCGGGAGCGGGTGCAGCAGCATCGCACCACGGACGCGGTCATCTCCGTTTTGACGCAGGTGGCGAAAAATTGGCTCGACCCCAACAGCGTGTGGCGAAAGCAAGCGGTCGAGTACGCTCCGCGGCACACGGGTTTTTCAGAGGAGATGGTGCAGGAAGCCATCGATCTTACTTTCGGGGCGATCAACTACGAGTCGCTCGGCGAACTGCTGGATCGCGAGTTGGGAAACCGCCGCGTGCTTGACGAGTTCTGCCTGCGCGGGCGGGTGCAATCGCGGGCCATCGCGCCGCGTTTGCTGGTACATTTTCTGGCGGGCAACGTTCCGATGCCGGGGATCGTCAGCATCTGTTGCGGATTGCTGCTGCGGACGGCGAACCTGGTGAAAGTTTCGCCGCGCGACCCGGTGTTCCCTTCCCTTTTCATCGAATCGGTGCGCGAGGTGGATGCGGAGCTGGCTGATTGCGCGGCGTCGACTGATTGGTCGCGCGGCGAGCTGGCGCTGACGCAGACGGCGCTGGAAGACGCCGACGCGGTGATCGCGTATGGCGACGATCATACGATTTCCGCGTTGCGACAACTCGCGGGACAAGAGGCGCGGTTTCTGGGTTACGGCCACAAGCTCAGCTTCGGCGTGGTAGCGAAGGAAGCGATGACCGAGGAGAACCTGCCGCAGCTCGCGCAGGCGGCGGCGTTTGACGCGTCGGTGTATGACCAATTGGGTTGCCTCTCGCCGCACGTTTATTATGTGGAGGAACGCGGGCAGCTTGGTCCGCGGAAGTTTGCCGTGGCGCTGGCGGAGGCGATGGCGGCGTATCAGGCGCGCGTTCCGCGCGGAGATCTCTCGCTGGAAGAAGCGGCGCAGATCGCGAAATTCCGCTCGGGTTATGAATTTCGCGCCGCAGGGGACAAGCGGTTCGCTGTTTGGAGCAGCCCGGCCAGCAATGACTGGACGGTGATCTATGACGACAGTCCTTCTTTCATCCCCTCCTGTCTCAATCGCACGATCTTCGTCATGCCCACGGACGGCTACAAACGCGTCCTCGACGCCATCCAGAAGATCGCGTCCAGCGTCTCGACGGTGGGAGTCGCGCCGATGCATGAGCGCGCTGTGGGATTCGCCGCCGACCTCGCCCGGATGGGCGTGCATCGCGTGTGCCCCATCGGCCAGATGCAGCGTCCGCCCTTGTCCTGGCATCATGATGGAAGGGCGAACTTGGCGGACCTGGTTAGTTGGACGGATTTGGGATAGCTTCCTGAAGGCAGTGACTGGTTCGTCGGGCGTATTGGAATACCGGCCTCGGATATCAGTTTCTTGATTTCGTCACGATCACTGACTTTGCCGATGGTGAACTGGAATGAGGCTAGGATTGGGTCAAGCGCCAGTGCGATGTCTTTAGTCGAGCCGTGAAGCAAGAAAACCAGCATCATGAGATTCCGTGTTCCATCCAGAGAAGCGAGGTTTACCACCGCACGCTGGCGATCATCTGGCCCTTCCCCCACGCGGACAATCCCCTTTATGTGCGGTGTTGCGAACGACCAGATCTCGTTGCTACCCCAATACATCCCGGCCTTGCTAACCAGCTTGAGGGCATAAAGGTGGAAGTCATCCTTGGACTCAGGGTAATCTGGGAAATAGGAAGGATGTGCGTTTCCTCCGCCTCGATATGCATGGCGACCCCGTTGGTTGGCCCTCCGAATGCGAATGGTGCCGAGAGTCGAAATTCGAAATCGGTATTCGTGATAACCACCACCGCACGGTCCCCCTCGGTTGCAACATAGATTTGGCCGGTTGATCCCATGTCTAACGTGGCATAGCCAAGATTGACAGGTTTGATAGACGTCGAGGTAGTAAGCGTCTTTATCTTGGGCGAAACGGACAGGCGCTGCTCACCATAAGGAAAGTTAGCGAGGAGTTTCCGCACCGAATGATAACGGAATGCTCCACGAATGATTATCGGGACGGTCGCCGAGCAGACAAGAACAATCGCCGTAAGTGTCCAAGCTGGGATCCGTCTCATGGAACGCATTTTAGCAACCCAATTGCAAGGCGACAATGGTGGAGCGGCGGCGGGCGGGACGCCGACCCCACTATACGGCATGGCTTGCTGAAAGTTCTGGACATCGAATTACGATAATGGTATTATGCGGCGTGATCTTGGACATCCTCTTCGCCAAGGCTATGGTGCGACAGAATGGCGCGAACCTGCTTCGCAAAGGCGCTACGAAGGCCAAGCAAGAGGGCCTATATACGTTTCTGCGAAACGAACCCACCGAATTTGCGTTGGAAAACATGGGTTATCAATCAGGGCCGCAAGTATTTATGTCAGAAACTTGTGAAAGAAAACGGTGGGTTCGTTTTGGAAAACGAACCCACCGGAGAGGCATTTTGGGGGCTCGAACGACGGGAATCGAGCGCTTTCCGGTACAAAATGGGTAGGAAAATCAAGCGAACGCAGGCTGAAGCCTGCGGCTACGAAGGCCGAGGCATGGACGAAACGGACGGCATTGAGGACGGAATGAGTGCCCGAAGATCACGGTGCGGTGCAGTCGACGCGGTAGAAACGGGCGGGCGAATTTGTGGCGCCGCTGGGGTCGATGAAGGTCAGGACGCCGCCGGTACCGGGCTGTGGGGCGGCGATGTCGGTCCAGTTCGTGGGCGTGAGCGAGGGGGTGAACTGCAATTGATAGGTGTGGCCCATGGCCGACGGAATTTGCACGTCGAAATCCTGACCCGAGGTGGTTGCTTGCGAGATTTTCACGCTGCTGGCGTCGAGGATGGTGCCGTGGTTGATGAAGGCGCCGTGGAAATTCGTTACGCCGCCATTGATGATGTCGATGGTGCCGTTGTTGACGAGGTTGCTGTAGGTTTCGAGGACGCTGCCGTTGATGGCGCGCATGGTGCCGTTGTTGGTGACGATGCCGGTGAAGGTCAGCGTCCCGCCACAATCGGACAGGACCGTGCCGCCCGCATCGATGAGCACGCTGCCGGTGACGGTGCCGCAACCCGAGAGCATGGCGGCATTGCGGATGTGGAGGTTGTTGAAGGAATGTACGCCGCCGAGCAGTTGGAAGTTCGCCGCGTCCAGACCATCGCCCACGACGAACGGCACGCCGTTGGTTGCTTGCGTACTCGCGGAGTACAAGGTGCCGGAACTGAAGGCCACCGTGCCGAGGTTGGTCGTCAAGATGAGATCATCGACTGTCACGGTTCCGCCATTGAGCGCCAGCGTTCCCTGAAAAATTTGCATGGTGCTGCCGAACGCATTGGTGACGAAAAGGGCGCCGCCGGACACGTTGATGAGATTCGTGGCACCGGACCCCTCCCCCAGGTTCGCGAAGTTCGCGAGCACCGTGCCTCCTGCGCCAATGTCCAGTCTGTCAGGGAGGAAACTAAACAACCCGACGTACAGGTTTGCCGGAGAGGCATTCAACAGGGCGCCGTTGCCGCTCACGATGAGCTGATTGCCGCCGCCGCCAAACTCGTCCACGGAGACAGTCGATTGGAGAACATACACGGCCGCGCCGTTGGTGATGATCAACTGGTTGAACTCCCCTTCGAGCGGACTGATTTCCAGACCGTCCATGATCCAGACCGAACCAGCGTCGCTCACAATTCCGGTGGCATTATTCCCGCCGATTTCGCCGGCGATACTGATCATCGTGCCGCCGTTGGTGATCATCAGAGAACCGCTATTCAGTTGGAAGAGGCCGTTGCTCCAGACGGAGCCGGGGTCACTGACGAGGACGGTATTACTGAGAAAATCTGATCCGATGATCACGCCGGCCGACAACGCAGTGCCGCCGCCAACGACCGAGAAGGCTGCGTTGCCCGCGAGGCCCATATTCATCGTGCCGGTATTGGAACTGTCGAACAGGCCGCCCGTTGTTACTTGCACTTTGCCGTTGATGGTCAGGGTGCCGGAGCTTTGTACTCCGACCTGCAGGGTGGCGTTGGTGATAATCGCGATTGCATTCGTGTCGATGGTTACATTGACCACCACGAAGGGATTGCCGGTTCCAGTATTTGCTACCAGGAGCGCGTTGGTTGAACCCGAAGGACCGGAGACGCGCAGGCCGAAATTCGTCACGCTGCCCGGAGCGGTTGTGAACGTGTTGGAGGAGACGGTGACGGTTTTTGAGACGGCGTTCGTTATCAATATTGCGGCGTTGGTGGTGGAGGGAACGCCCAGCGACCAGTCCGCACCCTGTTCCCAGGGTCCGCTGGCGGTTACGCTCCAGCTGTTGGTGGTGCCCTGCGCGGAAAGGACCGGGCCATGAAAAATCGCTGTACCGCCGTTGAAACTGGTTGTGCCGAGATTGAAGAAAGTGCCGAACACCGAGAGAATTCCGCCGTTGGTCGCGCTGACGAACCCCTGGTTTTTCAGGCCGTTTTCAAAGGTCAGCGTACCGCCGCTGATATTGGCGCTGACGGTGCCGAGGTTGACGACATTGCCCCCGACAACTCCGGAGCCCGACAGCGTATTGCCGGCAGCGATATTGATCGCGGAGGCTTGAAGGGTGCCGTTGGTCATCCGCAGGAGGTTGCCGAACACAAACTGGCCAACATTGATCGTTTGAGCGTTGACCAGTCCACCGAGCGTGACGAACAATTGGTTGCTCTGGCCGCCCTTCCCGATCGTCAACGTGCCGGCGTTGTTCCAAACCGAGCCTGCGCCGGTTACGACCGCAAGGTTGTTGCTGCCATCGTTGGCAAACGATCCGTAGCCCAGCCAGCCGGAGTTGTTGAAGACCACTCCGCCGTTGCTGATGATGAGGCTATTGCCGTAAGCATCCTCGCCGATAAAGAGATTGGCGGGGTTGCTCCAGACCGATCCGCTGCCGCTCACCAACACGGTGTTGCTATTTGCCCCGAAATTGAGGAGTTGTCCCAGATAGGTGTCGTTGGCGCCGCCAAAGACCACGCCGCTATTGCTCACCACCAAACGACTCCCGTAACCATCATAGCCGACGTAGAATTGGTTCGTGTTGTTCCAGACGGAACCCGGACCCGCCACCACCGCGAGATTGTTGGTGCCGCCAAAATAACCCAGGATGCCGACGCTATCAAACACTGTCCCGCCGCTGGTGATTTGCATCGTGTTGCTGCGGCTTTGGTCACCGACGTAGAATTGGTACGGGACGGGATTTGTCCAGGTCGAGCCGGTGCCGGTAACGACCAGCGAGTTGTTGCTGCTCGACGTGCTGGCTCCGACGAGGCCCAAACCGACGACGACACCGCCATTACTGATCGTCATCGAATTGCCGCAGCCGTTGCCCCCGACCGCGACGCCCTCAATCAAGACGCCATTGATTATATTGCTCCAGACCGAGCCGGCACCGGTGACGAGAGCGGTGTTGTTACTGCTACCCGGAAAGTTTCCCAGCGAGGCGCCGCCGATCGCGACACCGCCATCTTTGATCGTGAAGGAGTTGCCCGAACCCTCGTCACCAATATCGAATTCGGTCGTCGTCACCCAGAGCGAGCCGGGGCCCGTGACGATGACGGCGTTGTTGCTGCTGAATTGGTATGTACCCAGATAGGTGTTGGCGCCGTACACCATGCCGCCGTTGGTCACAATCAACTGGCTCCTGGCGCCGACATAACCAACAAACAGGTTCAAGGTATTGCTCCACACCGAGCCCGCGCCATCCACCAGAGCGGTATTCCCGAAACTCGAATTGGTCCAGCCCATGACGCCGTCTTCGGTGAGCGCCGCGGCGCCGTTCGACACGACCAACCGGTTGTTGGGTCCTTCCAGGCCAAGGTAGATATTGAACGCGTTACTGAAAAGCGAACCGCTGCCGCTGACGATGACTGTGTTGTTGCTGCTGGTAGTGGAGAACCCAAGATAACTGCTGAGGTCGTAGGTGGCGCCGCCATTTGCGAGGAAGAGTTCGTTCGACGAACCGAGGTAACCGATATACAGGGCGTTCGTGGTCGACCAGGTCGAGCCGCTGCCCGTGATCGTCGCGGTATTGCTGGCGCTGGCGGATGTGAAGGAAGCCAGGTACCCGACCCCGCTGAACACCGCGCCACCGTTCGACACGACGAGTTGGTTCAGCGTTCCGTTGTAGCCCACGGAGAGGAATTCGCCGTTGCTCCACACCGAGCCGGGTCCAATGACCCACGCTGCGTTCCGCGCACTCGCGTTCGTGTAACCCAGGATACCGACCTCATCGAATACCGTGGCATTATTCGAAATCACCAGCAGGTTGCCCGAGCCCCCGACGCCCAGGTAGGTGTTAAACGTATTGCTGAGAATGGAACCGTTGCCGCTGACGACGACGGTGTTGTTGCTGCTGGCCGGACCCTCCCCGAGATAGGCGCTCTCGCTGTTCGCGATACCGCCATTCATGAGGGAGAGCGTGTTCTGCGCGCCCAGATTGCCGACGAAGAGCGAGTTGGTGTTGATCCACTTCGAGCCGCTACCGGTGACGGTCACCATGTCTTGCTCGCTCTGGTTCGTGTAGGCGATGTACCCGGTCGTGTCGAACACAACCCCGCCGTTGGAAACGATCAACTGGCTGGCAAAGCTGCCATAGCCGACGATGGTGTTCAGGCTGTTGGTCCATGTCGAGCCGGTGCCGGTAACGAGGGCGACGTTGTTGGTGCCGAACGGGTCGAAACCAATGTGCGACTCGATGGCCCTGACACTTCCACCGTTGGCGACGACCAATGTATTGGACGAACCGACGAGGCCCATGTTGATAACATTCGTGCTCGACCACACCGAGCCGGGGCCGGTGATCGTCGCGGTATTGTTGCTGGAGGTGTGGAACCAGCCCACGTAGCCATTGCCGCTGAAAGCCAGCGCGCCGTTGGTCACGACCATTTGACTGGAGCTGCCCAGATAGCCGACGTACAGATTCTGGCCATTGGTCCAAATCGAGCCCGGCCCGCTAATCAGCGCGCTGTTCCCCGAACTCGAATTGGTAAAGCCGATGAAGCAGGCTGCATCCAGCGCGTAGGCCCCATTCGAGACGACGAGTTGGTTTCCGTAGCCGCCGAAGCCGAGGAAAAAGTCGAACGTGTTGCTGAAGACCGAGCCGGCGCCGAGGACCGATACAGTATTGTTACTGGTGAACGCATCCACTCCGAGGTAAGCGCCCGGAGCACTTGCCTTGCCGCCGCCGGTGATGGCGAGCGTGTTGGACGAGCCAAAGTCACCGACGTAAAATGCATTCGTTGCCGTCCACACCGAGCCGGTACCGATGATGGACGCGAGATTATTGCTGGCGAAGCTATTGGCGCCCACGTAGCCGGCGCCGCTCCAGACCGAGCCACCATTGGTCACGATCAATTGATTGCCCGAGCCGCTGTAGCCGACATAGAAAAACTGCGTGTTGCTCCAGACCGAACCAGAGCCAGTCACCCATCCCACGCTCCCGCTTGCATTGGTGTAGCCGAGGGTACCCTCTTGATCGAACACCCGTCCACCATTGGTGACAATGAGCTGATTATTGACGCCAAGAAAGCCCACGTAAAGATTGGTGAGATTTTTCCAAAGCGAACCGGCGCCACTAACCAGGGCGGTGTTATTACTGCCGGCGGCGGCGTACCCGAGAACGCCGGAGCCGTTGGACAGAACGCCGCTGCTCTGGATTTGCAGCGTGTCCAGGAACGTGTTGCTGCCGACAACGTAGAAAGTGCCGACCCAGTTGCTGGTTACCCCGCTGATGGTGACGGTCTGGGAATTCGCGTTGAATTGGGCACGAGTGGATTGAGCCATCAAGAGGAGGGTCGCGGCAAAGACGAACCTTGCGAAAGGCAATCGACGAACGACTATCGTCGCGACGTTGCACCGCAAGCAATTCGACCTCGAGACAATTCCAAACTCGCCACTGCTTCTCATCAGTCACCCTGACGCCGACCTGGACGCGTGACGCGAGCCACGGTCGCTTCTGCCGCCAACTTTGGCCAGTGAAACACAGGATGCCCGCTAAATCAATGGAGAACTAGCCTGCAGCTATACGGGAAGGGGAAAGTGGAGAGTGAGGAGCGACGGCGGGTGGTGGTGGCCGGGTGGCGTAGCGGTCTCGTCGGCGAATGGATTCCTTGCTCGATCCACCCGCCAAAGTTATTGGCCTGGCGTCGCGGCATTTGGGTTGACCCATCCGCTGTAGTAGAAAGCGCGGTCATCAGGGCTCACGGTCGAGCAACCTGTTACCAGGAGCGCGGAAGACATGAGCAGAAGCAGAAGACACATTCGCGTAGCGAACACGGCTGCGCTTTTTGGTACGGCGTTCATTTCCGGTGATGATTGAATCATGTTGTTACCCTCAACGTATCCTGAACACCGCGGATGTTAGCTTGTTTTGGTGACGCAGGCAAGGCTGTTGGTGGCAGGCGCGGAGGAGGGTGGAACGCATTGCCACGATGAAAAAGCAGCGCACAGTCGCGGTCAGTTCACCGAGTCGTGAACGCGGCATCGGCCGTTTCGTTTGCCGTTATAGTTCTATCGACTTCGCCCTCGTTACTTTACTCGTCGGGTGGTGAAGCCGTTCCGCCGTTGGTAAAGTGGATATCATCCAACTCGATACTAGAGATCGCCGCGGAGCTGCTCAAGATCTCGAAGAACTGGCTGACCGCGGTCAGGTCAACTTCCGGGCCAAAGTCGGACATCGGTATGCTGACCACATGCCATTGACCGTCGCGGACAAATCCGTAAGGATCGCTGCCCGGCCCCCAGAAGGTGAGCCATTTCTGCCCGCACCCCTCCATGTCGCCGCTCTGCATGCCGACCGTGAACGGAGTGGTGGAGCTGGTCCTCATGGCGAATTGCAACTGGCAACCCGGATAATTGAAGGCCGAAAGATTGTATTTTACATTGGGCGTAAAGGCCAATCCCGTCCAACCGAGCCCGGCCGATAGAAGGCTGATATCCTGGGAGCCCTCGTAGGGGTGTTGTGTGGTAGCAGTCATCGTGTTCGCCCAGATGAAGAAGTTACCCTGAACACCCAGGGCAAATGATCCCGCGGTCATGTGAGATGGCGTCTCCGTGTAGACACCGAAACTGCCATTCTGGGGGGTTACCCTGGCTACACTGGGCTCCCACCAAACGTTGTCGATGGACAAGTTCAGTGACGAAGACACGTTACCGACGCTGGTTATCTGGAAGAACTGATTCACGGTGCGGAAGTCGACGTTGGCGAATCGGTTCAAGGGCATCGTCACGGAATGCCACTGGCCATCATGAGGGAACCAGAATTCAGAGGTATTGTCGCTTCCCAACGGTAGCAAGAATTGGCCGGCGCGGCAACTTTCGACGCCGATTTGCATGGGCGTCGTGTCACCGGCGGTGGCTCGAATGTCAAAGTGCAGGTTGCCATCCGAGTAGTTCATCATGTTGCGGAAATTCGGCACGAAGGCGCCCATGCCGAACCATGTGCCCCCGGTGATATCGAACGACCAGCAAGTGGATCCTTCGGAAGGCGCCGGCGGGTTGGCGCTCGGAGTCATGTCGTTCCAGATGTACAGCGCGGCATTGGTTCCGTAGGCAAAGTTCGGTTCCGTGCCGGTTGTGTACGCCAAGGAGTCGTTGACCGGCGTGTTACCTGCGAAAACCCCAAAGTTGCCGGATTCGGCGTTGTTGTCGCCAAAATACAGTTGCGTATACCCATTGTCTGTAATCCGGATGTAATCGACATACATCCTTGCCGGAAATGGGGCTGTGACCGCGCCAGGACTGTATACGCCCGTATACGACGGGTTATAGCCGCCAATGGCAAGGTTCAGGATCAGGAACATCGGCTGTTGGAACATGGGGACATTGGAGATATTCCAAGAGCCGTAGGGGACGTTGTCGAGAGAGAACGTGATGGTCGTCGGCGTCCATGACATCTGGTAGAGATGGTAATCGAGGGACAGGTTCTCCGGGGCCGTGAGCCAGGAAGCGACGTTGACGGCGTTCGTGTCGACATCCGAGTAGTGTAAAGCGCAGTCGATCAGCTCCTGCTGGATACCCTGGGAGATCCCGGCTGCGGCGCCCATCTCCCCAATGTCGATTTCCCCACATTGAGGCCAGACGATGGCGCCGGCATTATTGCCCATCATCCAAAAGGCCGGCCACAAACCGTTGCCGGTATTCGGCATTTTGATCCGGGCTTCGAGAGAACCGTACTTGAATGCGAATCGTCCCTGCGTGAGCATGCGTGCCGACGTGAAAGAATTCCCCATATAATTGGTAACGTCAGCCTCGATTACCAGGCTCCCATTTGTTGTGTAGGAGTTCCAGTGTTGGGCGGTGTCATATTCGAACTGACCGTTGCCCCAACCTCCGCCGCCGACGTCATAAGTCCACGTGCCGGGGTCGATCACACCCTCGTTGAACTCGTCCGACCACACGACACCACTGGTGTTGCTAGAAACCAGAGCCTGGATGGTGTCGGCCTGGCTCTGACCGTTGGGAGAGATGGCGATGATCGACACGAAATAGGTTTCGCCCGAGGTCAACCCGGAGATGACGGTGCTGGTCACGTTCCCCAGATCCGTCGTATTGGTGGTGATTCCGCTGGTGTCACCGTAGAACATGCGGTAGTCGGTAATTCCGAGTGATAGGCTGGCCGTCCAGGCCACGTCGATGGAATTCGTGGAACCCGACGGGATTTGGTGCAGATTTGTTGGCGGCAGGACGGAGACCGGGGGCATGTCCAGTCGGAAGAACATCGCACTATTCGTCATCGGGGACAGGATCGATTTGGTGGTACCGTCTCCCACGACCATAGGAAAGTTGGTGGCCCAAGATCCCGCGGCAAGGTTCGTGGTTGATTCGGGGAAATACTGAGCGCCCGCGACGGACTGCCAATTGATTTGGGCTTCCGGCAGCGTGGCCACCGCCAGGACGTTGGTTACCGTGGGGGTACCGGGGGTAGAACCGCCGGTGCCGAGTACGACGTCATCAATGTCGATGTTGGCCGACAGGGTTTGACTCGCCGCGCCCGCAATATGGATATAGATGGTTGCCGACGTCGCGCCGGCAGGGGCGGTCACGGAGGTGCTAAACAAGGCGTAGGAGCCGGCTCCGGGAGTGAAGTTTTGGTAACCCGTGCTCCCTCCGACATTCCACTGAATCTCCCACTGGCCGCTATACCCCGCGCTGCCCGACAGGGCATCGGAATAGAAAGTGAACGGGTAGGTTGTTCCGCCCGTGACCGGTATACCGGCTTGGTTAAACTGAACCACCGGACCGGAACCGACGCTGGCGAGATGGACCTGGAAGTCAAACGAGCCGCTGTGCGGGTTGTCGTTCGTGCGAACCGCGTACACAGGGCCGCCGGAAGCCGTATCCACCGTCCAACTAGTGGCGCTGCTTCCGGTTCCATTTTCGAATCCGCCATTTGCAGGCATCGGGGAAGTCGGGGGTGTACCCGGAACGATTTCCAGATCCTGATATTGACGAGTGCCGCTTAACACCGGATCGAAGTTTGTGTGCGTTGTTCCATCGCCGGTGACCGCTGCGACGAGATCACTCCATGTGCCGCTGGCGGGGGGCGACCATCGCAGGTGATAGGTATTGGTCGTATTGGGTGTGGGCCAACTTACCTGAACGCCGGGTTGAATGTTGAGTTGCACTTGAGCGCGGGCGACACTCGTGCTGATGAGAAACAAGAGGATGGTCGCTGCCAAATGGGTGTGGAATGCTCGCTTCAAACAGGCTTTCATCGTGGAAATCCTTAGTTTATGTTGTCAGCGTCCCAGCCTATGGCCCCAGCGGCGGCGCGAAAGCGAAGACATCCAGATCTTCTCAATTCCCAAGGGCTCGGAAGCTTGGGTGGGATACTGACAGATTAAGCAAACGATTGCAAGATAAATCATATGTGAATCTGGGTAGAGCTTGCAAACAATTGCAGGGAATCAGAGTGACGCGATGCGGAGGGGGTGACGGGGCCAGATTATGCGCTTGCCGCGGCGCCAGAGTTCGGCTTCGCGGTCTTGCATCCAGGTGCGGGTAATTCTGCCGCTCAGGCGGGGCATTGGGGTCGGGCGCGGCTGGCGCATTTCGGCGTCCACGTACCTGCGCCAGGCGTCGCGACTCTCCTGCTTGTCGTAGTCCAAGCCGTTCTCATGACACCACTCGAAGTAAAAAAGTGCCATGCACCTGATTTACGACTCTGGTGCGAGGGAGTCGAGCGTTGATCCCCTCCCCTGCTTTACTTTACAATGGCTACAGCTTGAAACCGACATCCGCCGCCTTCGAGATTCGGCTGATCCTTGGAAGAATATTCTCGATGGAAAACCGGTGCATTTCGACGGATTGGCCACTGGTGGCGTCCTCGGCGAGAATAATGGAGTAGCCATGTTCCCAGGCTTGTCTGGCGGTTGACTCCACGCCGATGTTGGTGGCAATGCCCCCGAGCACGATCGTTTGGATGCAGCGACGCCGTAGTTGCAAGTCCAATTCGGTGCCGTGAAATGCACCCCATTGGCGTTTGGTAATTCGCAGATCGCCCGGCTTTTCCAACCCGTCGGCCAATTGCATGAAATCAGTGGGAAAGCCACCCGGAGGCGGTGTCATAGGCTGGTCCACGGGTTGGCGCAGCGCATCTTTGAAATCGGGCGACCACCCGACATTGACCAGAACCACTGGCGCTCCGGCATGGCGAAAACGTTCGGCCAGTTCGCGGCTGGTTTTTAGAACGTCCGCGCCGGAACGAGGCGCAAGGGGTCTTCCGATGACACCCTTTTGCAGGTCAATCAGAACCAGGGCCGTGGTGTTTGGATCAAGATTTTGCATGGCAAAGGACCTTTTAAGTGAGTGCTACGCTCGGCTTCCGAATCATTTCCAGCACTCGCCAGAAGCTGGGCGGACTTAAGTCGGGTAATGTGTAGGTGTCGCCGATACTTGCAAGTTTCTCTCTTCGGCGGCCAACGCCGATAAACGGGATGCCGAGCTTTTGGCAGGAGCGGAGATCCCACAGTCCGTCCCCGACGTACACCGTTTCATGAAGTGGCCGCCCGGCTTTCGCTACTGCCCCGGCGATAATATCCCCTCGGCTATAGAAATCGGACGACGTAACCATCGGTACATTATCAAGAGGAATGCCTGCCGCACGGAGTTTAAAGGTGCTGGTCTCAAACCAATCGCCGGTCCCGATGGCAACGGGGATTCCTTGCTTCCTCAACTCTTCCAAAAGCACCAACGCCCCTTCGAGAGATGGAAATGACGATGGATCGTTTTCGTGAGCCTCCTGCAAACGCCGCAAGTATCCATGACGCACCGCCTGCTCGATCCGCTTCTTCTTTTCAGGGGACGAATCCCCCAAGGCCTGATGAACAACAGCCTGCGCAGTCACCTCTTCGAGACTATCGAAAAAAGTATCATCCAGAGCGAATCCCGCAGCCTCTTCAAAGGCCGCTTCGAAACTGGCCCAGTCGGTGGGTTCACCACCGACGAGAGTGCCATCAACGTCGAACACGATCAAAATTTCTCTCACCGCAGCCTACTGTATCAGGGCAACAGAACAGGTCCACTTCAATGTGCCAGTTCACGAATACGGCGCAACCGCCTTCCGTGAAGTATGATTCCGAAAAACGAACTGACCTGTTTAGGTCGGGCCGGGATTCGCCGTCGCCAGGGTTATGGGTGACCTCCTTTTACGTCGGACGCTCATCCCCTATCGTCCGTTGACCTAATCGAAATGCGTCCTCGCGCCGATTGTGGGAAGTCATCCCATGTCGTAAGAACGGGGGCGAATGAAATCAAAATGGATAATTGGGCTGACAGTGGGGATGATGATTGTTGCGCGCACTTGCAGCGCAGGAGTTACGATATTTGATGTTCCTGGGACGCCGACAACAAATTGGGATAATCCAGGAGGAACAGTCGTTAGCATTTTCGAAGGCGGAGGCATCGGCGTGCAGCCACTACTATTTCCTGTTTCCACAAATTTGGTCCCGTTCACTGCCCAGGCCGGCGATATCGTTTTTCTTGCCAATCCCGGCGGAGGCAACAATTCCTCCAATTGGGCGGCGGTGCTTACCTTTTTCAATCCCAGCGATCCGACTGGAATAAACGCTTTGGCGGCGACCGATTATCAGACGTTTTCCCCGGCCAACGCCGGCCCCGGAGGTTTTGCCAGCTTTGCTTTGTTTCCCAATACCGTTTTCCTTCCGGAGGAAACGAATATTGAAGGTGTTGTTACGGTGGAAACGAATGTCGCTGGTACCATTTCGACCTTTGTCAATGAATTCGGACCCGATGGCGGCATTCTCTCCGGCCAGTTGGCCATCATCACTTACACCGCGTCGCCCCAATCCGTCCCTGAACCCAGCACGGTTGCGCTGGTGGGTCTCGGCGTCGCTGGCTTGGCGATGGGTGCGTGGCGTCGGCGCAAGTCGGTTTGTAAATTGTAAAGCGTTGATGCCTTCCATCTAAAGCGAGGGCGGTGGGGGCTGGTGAATGGCAGACTGTTGCGATGGGAATTCAAAACTCCACTGGCCGGTTCCCCGGTTGGCACGATCGATCTTCTCGATCACGATCATCGAAAGCATCAAATCAACCCTGGCGGCTTTCAAGTTGAAAAAGTTGTTCATCACCTTGCGGACGCGGAAATCGCCTTTCCCATCCCGATTCAAGACGGCGTAGTTCCAGCCCGCCACGCTTCCGCCTTTGGCGATGGTTCCGAGCAAGTTCCCCGACCGATTGGAAAACCATTCGACCTGTTCCATCATGATGTCTTCCAAGGCGGAATTATACGGCAGCAACCGCTCAATTTCGGAACGGGGGATGGTTTTAATACTCATTTCATCACCTTCGTTTTTGAGCAAGCGACATGCGCCCTCTCGTAAGTTGACCGATGACTGGTACTCGCAACGAGTACTTCGACTTGCCCATCCTACGCGGCGCGTGATCCGCGCACCATAGGGTGTTCACCCCAGCATGGCTTGGGGTCCGCACAAGGTCCTGATCGAACTCGCCGACGCGAACCATCGGACCCTCGACATGGGAGTCGTTAGCTTTGTGATTCCGGAAGCGGGCGCGCCCCATGACGTTTGGTGGTGCGGATGTGTCCAGAGTGCTGAGTTGACCCCAACGACTCGTCTCTTTTCAAAAATTGGGGGTGTTCTTCCACTTGGTGAATTTCTGGCGCTTGTTCACCACGGGGCCGCTCTTGATGAAAATCCCCTGGCCGCGATAGTGGAGGGTTTGAGGATATTTCGGTGCGGTGGCCACGTGGGCTTTCAGCACTTCAAAGATGAAGAAATTGTAGGCCTTCACCAGACGCGTGTCGGCAATTCGGCATTCCAAGTTCGCGAAACACTCCCGGATCAACGGCGCGGCCACTTTCGCGCCGGCCAACGGAGTCAGGTGAAAGCGTGCGAATTTATCGACCGCATCCCCATCGCAATTGCCGATGCCCACCACTTGATCGACCAGGTCAGCCGTCGGAACATTGATTACGCATTCCCGGCTCTTCCGAATCATCGCGAAGCTGACATTGTCGTCGGCGATGATGCAACCGACGAGCGACGGGGTGAATTCGATGACCGTATGCCAGCCCATGGTCATGATATTGCGTTTCCCCTTCCAAGCGGAACTGACCAGGACGACGGGTCCCGGTTCGAGGAGCTGCCGGATCCCGGAAACCGGGAAGTCTTTTTTGGTATAGGTCTTCATGCGGCGAACATGGCTCAGTTGGTGATGTGGAGCAAGTGAGGTTGATAAAACCTTGAAATATGGCGGTGGTTTTTTCCCAGCGGATGCTAGTGTCTGAAGAATGCTGTCGATGGGGTTGGGTCCGAACTCGTGTCGCTTTCCTTGACGTCCATGCGTTCAATAAGACCGTTCGCGATGGTATACACGTGCCACACTTCGCTATCAGAAAGGACATCGCCACCAAGGCTTTTCACGAGTTGATGAACTTTGACGTCGGTCAGGCCGCCTTCCCGCTCGATTACCTCCAGGGGTTCCACGTGTGGATCAAACTCCTTCCACTGACGTGTCCAGTAGGCCCGAATCTCTTCTTTCCCGACCACCCGCCCGCCTTCCGATGCCTTGGGCCAGCTCACGTTCTCACTCATGAGCGCCAGGGCGCTGTCGATATCCCGATGGTTGAAGGCCGAGTAGGCCTGAGCGATCAATGTGTGTGTGTTCGTCATGAATCCCTCCGCAGTACCTATGTGTACCACTGGCACGAGGTAATGACACCCCGGAGACGGCGCGGTTACACCGCCTCGCCTCTCACCTCCCAGCGAGAACAGAGTACAATCGAAACTCTCCAGAAATGTTCTTCACGTCGTTAATGACACCTACTTCTTTTAGGTCAAAGTGATCCTTAACTCGGATTTGAGTTGAGGCAGAAATGAGAGCCTGATTCTTGTCCGAACGTGCCTCAATTCTTTGGGCAAAGTTCACATTCGGACCAAGGGCTGTGTATTGGTCACGAAAGTCCGTGCCGACGTTACCAACAAGCGCTTCCCCTGTATGAATACCGCAGCCTAAACCGATTTCGATGCTCTGCGGCGTGTACAGAGTCCACTGGTCCGTCCACTTCTTCAACAGCATACCGAACTGCGTTCTCAAATCGAGCGCAGCACCTACTGCGTGGATCGCGTCTTGCCGTCCCTCATCATTCTTGTGATTAAGCGCTCCGAACAATCCCATAACGCCGTCGCCGATATACTTGTCCAATACCCCATGATGTTCAAAGATCACCCTTGCGGCGATCTCGAAATACTCTCTAAGAAAACCGGCTATCAGTGTGGGGTGAGCCTTTAGGCTCTCACACAATTTCGAGAATCCTCGTATGTCCCAGAAGCAGATTGTGAGCGTATCGCTGCGGATATTCAACAACTCAGGGCTCTTCTCGAGCATCCCAAATACGCGTGGATCGAAATACCGCCTTAGGAAGGCCACACGCTTCTGATTTTCAATCTGCTGCAAAGTCAACTCGCGAAATCGAAGGGCAGCTTGTGTCTTAACAAAGATCTCCTCGGCGGCGATTACATTGGGCATGTTCTTCTGTACGCAGTCGAACGCGCCTAGATCAAATGCGCGATACCTGTCCAAGTGTTTCTCAAAAGCGGTGATCAAAATCACCATAATCAATGGGTCTTTGGCTTTTGCGTGTCGCAGGACCTCCATCCCGCTTTGGTCAGTGGCCATTACTAAATCGGTGATGACCACATCAATCTGATGTTGATTCAGTAACGTAGCGGCCTCAGTTTCGCTTCCTGCAGTATAAATTGTCCAGCCGGGGCTCCTGTCGGCAAGCCAACGCTTCAAGGCGTTCAGATTCTGTAGCTCGTCATCAACTATAAGAATGCTTGGCATGTCTCAATTTCCTTTGTCCTTCGAAGTTGCCAGGGGAACAAATATCTCAAAAACAGCGCCTTCGTCAGGATTCCCAATCTCACGTATAACCCCACCATGGCCCTCAATTACGCGCTGGACAAGTGACAGCCCCAAACCTGTGCCATGTGGATAAGTTGTGTAGAACGGTGCGAAGATCTCCTCCTTCTTATCGAGAGGAACTCCGCAGCCATTATCTTCAAAGCGGATTCTGACGTATTTCTTCGTGTCGTCCAAGCCGGGAGGCAGCTCCTTCTTCTTGGCTGTATCGACGGCCACTGTTATCTGTTTGCCTGGTTTTTTCAGCCAATGCAATGCATTCGCAAACAGTTCATCAAAACATTCAGTCATGCGGGTTGGATCAGCCAGTGCCTGTGGATGCTTTTCATTTGCCGTTATTCTAATGCGGACACCATTTTCGGCAGCAACGCGAGACGCACCATTAAGGAGGGGTACAAGGTCAATAGAACGGGCCGAGATTTCCCGTGCCTTTGTCAGGGATTTAAACTGCTCGATAATTGTTTTTGCTTTCTCAATTGAAATCCCCATCTCATCGACTACCCCTAATGCCTCGTCAGGCTTATCCTTAATCTTCCCTTTTATTGCCTGTAAGTTGGTTTCCAGCGCAAAGATTGGATTGCCGAGCTTATGTGCTGCTGTGAAGGCGACATCCTTCCAGACCGCGTCGCGCTCCGCTCTTTTGAGCGCAACGATCGTCGCCTGTAGTCTTTCATTGAGTTCTACATTCTCCCGATTAAGCTCTTCGGGTGTCTTACGGTATTTAGACTGCGATCTTCCCTCCTCAGAGAAATACTTGTAGGCGATTTGCGGATACTGCTGGATCAAACCCACCAGTTGTTGGCGGTCCCAAACACGAACGCGCAGAGAATATGGTGATCGGCGTTCCGCAGAACGTCGCTCTAAACGTCGCATCACCTGATCGAGCATCTCTGAAGGTAGTTGGTCGCGAAACAGAATCAGCAAAAGGGTAATCGGCATGTCGGGCTTGAAGGAGGCTCGAAATCTCTCCGAAAAACCCGGACGTAACACCCGATGGAGGAAGAAATCGGGATCGCTCATCATCTCTACGAACATTTCCGGGGGTGCGTGCAGCCCCATGGATATGAGCCACAGCTCATGATATTCAAAACCATCGGGATCCTTCTTGGGCAGAGTTGCGACGACGTCGACTTCCCTTAACTCCTTTCCCCATTCCACACGTCTGAATCCCATTTGGGTCAGCAGTTCGAAACAGAGGTTTTCAAACTCGCGCGGCTCTACTCGCTCCAGATCAACGACAGGCAAAAGTGCTTGCCGTGTGGGAAGTCTCGGGAAAACACGAAAACGGCGTGGGTCGCGCTTGAAATCTTCGAAGACTTTACGAAGCTTGCTCTGCAGCTTGGCGAGGCCTCCGGCAGAACGATTGTAGCCCAAGTTTTGTGTAAATCGTGCCGCAAAAAGAGGCGTGCCCTCTTCCTCATCAACGAGGAATATCACTGGCTTACCAGTGGCATGTGCCAGTCCAACCTCATAGGATACGTTTGGACTCGAGTGTGACACCACTGCAATGACCAAGTCGGCTCTGACGAGCTCGGCGAAAACCGTCTCGGCAATTCCGACCGGTACGACCTCTTCAACCGCTACGAGTCGGACGTTGCTCTCCTTCGCCGCGACTTTAATCGCTCGACGCACCTCATCGAAGTCTCCCTGTAGGGGAGCCAGCAACATGCACCTCAAATTTGATCTCTCGGCTGTCGGCATCGTATTGGCCTAATTGACGCTTGCAATGCAGATGATGCCTCCACAGTTGTTGCAGGTCAACTTTGTTCCGGCATGAGTGACGGAAACGCCGTAAGGGGGGTCAGTCCTTAGTATTGACGCAACAGCGCACGAACGCGCCGCTGTCCTTCACTTCTTTTTCTTGAGCCACCAGGTCAGGGCGGGCTCGAAGCACGTTCCGGACAAATCTTCGACCCTTCCGCGAAAATACGATTCGGCGTCCTTGACGCCTTTGTTGTAGGCAAAGGGGGCGATTTGCGCCGACGGCAAACACTCGGCGCGTCTCGCGCAGCCAGGGCTGCACTCGGCTCCTTTCAGAAAGTAATTCAGCAGAAATTTCGCGCGCATTTCGCTGATTTCCAGTTCCAGTTCTTCCCGGAAATATCTGCGGAGAGACGGGATGATGTCGGCGACCTCTTCCTTGGTCAATTCGATGGCCATGAGTTAGCTCCTTTGGGCGGAGGAATAACACCTTAACGCTCAACCCCGAAAGGGATTCGGGGCGGGCTGTTCAACGCACAACATTCAACCCCGAAAAGGATTCGGGGCAGGCGCTCAAGGCAGGAACAGTCCGCGCTTACCAAGCGCGGCTACAACCGGAACGGCCCGCGGTCGACGCGCGCGGCTACAGGGGCGATTATAATCCAGGTATATGTGATGACGAATCTGCGCTTGACACAAGCGCAGCTACAACAGGCACGGCAAAGGATTCGGGGCAGGCGCTCAAGGCAGAAGCAGTCCGCGCTTGGCAAGCGCGGCTACAACCGGAACGGCCCGCGGTCGACGCCCGCGGCTACAGCGGAAAAGACGGGGGCGGGATGGCTGGCTGGGATTGGGGACGAAGAGTGGAGCAGTGTTTGGAGGCCACGGTACAACGATGCGCCGACGCAGGCTGGTGATTGTGGTCGGGGACGTCCGTCAGCTCGGCCTTCGGGTTATTGCCACTCCAACAAATGGTCGTCGGATGGACCGAGGATTATTCTTTTCGCCACGGTTGCCGTCTCCCAATTGATTTCCTCTCGTTTCACTGCCGCGTCGATTTCACTGGCGATTCGTTTTTTCTCATTTTTAAAGCAGCGCGATACATACTCGACAACTTGCGCTGGAAGGACGGGTGCGGGAGTGGCCTTCGGCGGCGCACTTGGCGTCTGTTTGGGTTGAGGAGTTTTGACTTTGCCGAGTTGCGGAGACTTATCTCCAGACGGTGTTATGGGTACGGGACTCATTGATTTATCTCTCTTTCTTCGATGGCGAATATAACCGTGCTAATCGGTGTTTGCACCTGTGAATTTCTCGGACGCGGTCCCCCTTTCGGCTCCGGAGCGATCCTGGTGCGTGACGTGAATTCGCCGGCGATCGATGTTCCTGGGAATATTGAGCGGGTGGGGAGGCCTTAGGCGAAGATCAGCGGTTTCTGTTCTCTGTGGGGTTCCATTGTAGGCGAGCCAGATCCTTCGCTCCGCTCAGGATGACAGCCGGGGGAGTCAAATATTTGGAATCGATATTCCTCTGGACATCGTATTACGATAGTGGTATAGTGCGGGCATGTTCACTAACCGGGAGAGGCGCAAGATGGAAAGTGCGCGGGACGCGCGCTGCTACACCAGCCTCCGTTCGCCAACCCTCCGCCTTCGGCAACGGTACCTTTGAAAGAAACGTGCCATTCTACCAAACGAACCCACCGATTGCCGTGAAAACGACCTCACGGCGTCTCGCTCCGCTGGTGCTTCGCTCGGCTTTACTGGTAAAAGGACTCCCCCCTATACGTTTCTGCGAAACGAACCCACCGATTTTTGGGTCGAAAACAGCATTTATCAATTTGCGATACAATGGGTTACGCGGGAAAAATTTGTCAAGAAACGGTGGGTTCGTTTTCCAAAACGAACCCACCGGGAGGGGGTAAATTGAGGGCGCAAGGGACTTCGGAGAGGGAAAATGGGGCGGGTTCAGGGATTACGACCACAGAAGCGGCAGTCCGACATTCGCACTCGGGCCGGCCAGTGTATTCTGCAGGAGTCTTCGTTGCGGGCGGCCTAGATCCTTCGACAGGCTCAGGATGACAGACTGGGAAATTGTGCGGATGAAGCCAGGAACGTCGGTCGTAGACCGCCGCTACAGCAGAGGCGGAAACGACGGCGGGCGGGACGCCCACCCCACTAGGAATTCAAGCGGTCAATTTCAGGAAATTGGCGAGGATCTGTTTGCCGCTGTCGGTCAGGATGGATTCGGGATGGAATTGGACGCCCCAGATGGGGTGGGTTTTGTGGCGGATGCCCATGATTTCGCCTTCGGGTTTGGTTTCGGCGGTGATCTCGAGGGTCTCCGGCAAGGTGTCGCGTTTGATGAGGAGCGAATGATAGCGCGTGGCGTTGAAGGGGTTGGGCATGCCGGCGAAGAGATCGCGGCCGTTGTGGTAGATGGGCGACGTTTTGCCGTGCATGAGGCGGCCGGCGCGGACGACTTCGCCGCCGAAGACGTGGCCCATGCATTGGTGGCCGAGGCAGACGCCGAGAGTGGGGATGGTCGGGCCGAAGGTTTTGATGACGTCGTTGGAGAGGCCGGATTCGCGCGGGGAACAGGGGCCGGGGGAAATGAGGATGCGCGATGGTTTCAACTTGCGGATTTCTTCGATGGTGATCTCGTCGTTGCGGGAAATTTTCATTTCCACGCCGAGTTCGCCGAGGTACTGGACGAGGTTGTAGGTGAAGCTGTCGTAGTTGTCGATGACGAGCAACATGGCGGGCCAAGTTACGCCAATTTTCTCCTGCGACCAAGTGAAAAAGGTTCTCCTGCTTTTGCGCTTGCGGCGATTGAATTCGTTGTGCAATGTAGTGTTGGTGGACGCACCTCCCTATTATCCGGTCAGCCAGAACCCGCCGCCGCGCAGGCGGACGGGGTGGATCGTGTACGCGGTCATCATCACCCTCTTTCTTGTTCTGAGTGTGCTGGGGAATCTGGCGTTGTTTGGTTTCGTGTTTGGCAAGGGCCATGGCGCCCTCAGCGTGAACCAGCGCAGCCATTACGAGGAGCAGTTTGTGGATGGCGATGAGGATGCGAAGGACAAGATTGCCGTGATTTACGTGACGGGGGTGATTAGTTCGTCGGAAGACGGCTCGACCAGCGAGGGCGGGATGGTGGCGGACATCGAGGACCAACTGCAACAGGCGGTGGATGACAAGCACGTGAAGGCGATTATTTTGCGGATCAATTCGCCCGGGGGCGAGGTGGTGGCGTCGGATGAGATTTACCAGGCGGTGGTGGCGGCGCGCGACAAGAAGCCGATCGTGGCGAGCATCGACACGGTGGGGGCGTCGGGCGCATATTATATTGCGGTCGGCGCGGATTACCTGATGGCCAACGAGCTGAGCATCACCGGGAGCATCGGGGTGATCATGGAGAGTTTTACGTATGGCGAGTTGGCGGACAAGATCGGGATTAAATTTTATACGTTCAAGTCGGGCAAGTACAAGGACATCCTGAATCCCGCGCGCGAGCCGACGGAGGATGAGAAGGCGCTGGTGCAGGGATTGATCATGGAGGTGTACGAGAAATTTGTCGGCATCGTGGCGGAGGAGCGGAAGATGAAGGTGGACGCGTTGAAGAACGGGCTGGCGGATGGGCGGATACTTTCGGGCAAGCAGGCGCTGGAGGCGGGGTTTGTGGATGGCGTGGGTTATTTTGAGGATGCGATCGACCAGGCCGAGGATCTGGCGAAGATCAAAACGGCGCGGGTGATTCGGTACGCGGAGCCGTTTTCGATTCGCAATTTGCTGCGGTTGTGGGGCAAGAACGACCGGGCGAAGATTCAGATTCAGCTGACGCCGAATCAGTTCAAGGTGCAGTCGGGGAAGTTGTACTTCCTGCCGTCGTACATGTTTCAGTGAACGCGGCTAGGGTTTCGGTGGTTCTTTGAGTTGATCGATTTTTCCGCCCCAGGAAAGGACCGTGGCCAGGCCTTTTTCCTTTTCGGCGGTGGCCTTGTCGCCCGCTTTCATGTAGTACATCGAGAGGCTGGTGTGCGCGAGCATGTCATTGGGGTTGATCGCGACGGCGCGTTTGCCGGCTTCGATCGCATCGGGGATTTTGTTGGCGCGCAGGTAGGCCATGCCGAGCGCGTGCCATGCGTCGAAATAATCGGGAGCGAGTTCGACGGCTTTCCGATAGCAGTCGATGGCCTTTTCGTACTCGGCCATCGCGAACTCCGCCATTCCCTCGTCGTAATGTTCTTCCTTGGTCATGAGTTCCTTTGCGATTGCGCCTGCTTGAGTTTCTCGCGCGCGATTGACACGTCGTCGGCGGTTAGTTCTTCGCGTTGCAACTTTTGCTTGAGCCACCAGTCGGGATCGTAATGGCCGTCAAGATTGCGGAAGGGGTGGCCGGCGCCCGCGAGGTGGTCGAACTCGCCCTGCTCCATCGCCGCGCGGATCCGGTTGTCCGCAATGATTGGTATCGCGCCGAGCATTATTTTATTGCGAGCGCCATGATCGCGTCCACGAGACCGGGGATGGTATGCACCTTTGCTTCCACGGCGATTTCCAATCCTTTGTCGCGCGCCGCCTGCGACGTTTGCGGCCCGATACTGGCGAACCGCATCTGGGGAAACTTCGCACATAATCCGGGCACATCCAGGAGATTGCAGAAATTGATGACGGTTGATGAACTGGTGAAGGTCACGAGATCGGCGCCTTCGCTGAGGAGGCGAGCGCGGTGACCGTTGCGGTCCTCCGTGTCGGGCACGGTTTGGTACGCGTCGAGATCATCGACAATTGCGCCCAGGTCTTCCAGCCCACGAGCCAGCCGCTCGTCGGCGAGGTCGGCGCGCGGCAGCAGCATTTTCAGGTTCTCGCAACTCACCGACTTTTTGAATTCCGCCAGCAGCGCTTCGGTGGTGAACTCTTCTGGTTGCAGATCTACCTCGAGGTGCAACTCACCAATCTTCTGGGCTGTCACCGCGCCGATGGTCGCGATTTTCACGGCGGCAATCCCGCGAATGTCCTTGTAGCGCGCGAAGAAGGCGCGGAAGAAGGCGTCCACGCCGTTCGGGCTTGTGAAGACCAGCCAATCGTAAACCCCGATGCCGGCGATTGCCTCGCGCAGCGGCGCGATCTTTTTCGGCGGCTCAATGCGAATCGTCGGAATCTCCAGCACGTCGGCGCCGAGATCGGCGAGCTGGCGGACCAACTCACTGGACTGTTCGCGGCTGCGGGTCACGACAATCCGCTTACCGAAGAGCGGGCGACGCTCAAACCAATTTAGTTTTTCGCGCAATCGCACCACCTCGCCGATAACGGTGACGGCGGGTGGTTTGAATTCCGCCTTCGCAGCGACGCCGGCGATGGTTGCCAATGTACCCTGAATCGTCTGCTGTTTCCCGGTGGTGCCCCAGCGTACCATCGCGACGGGAGTTTCCGGCGCCGCACCATGTCGCATTAGTTCGTCCGCGATCGTTCCGATGCGCTCCACGCCCATCAAGACCACGCGCGTTCCAAAAAACTTCGCTACGCTCGCCCAATCCACTTGCGATTCTTCCTTGGTCGGGTCCTCATGTCCCGTGATCACCATGACCGCCGTTGCCACGCCCCGATGCGTCACGGGAATCCCCGCGTACGCCGGCGCGGCAATCGACGAACTGATTCCGGGCACGATTTCAAATCCGAGACCGGCCTTTTGCAGTTCTTCAGCCTCTTCTCCGCCACGACCGAAGACAAAGGGATCCCCACCTTTCAGACGCGTGACGACCTTGCCCTCGCGGGCTTTCTCGACAAGCAACGCATTGATCTCATCCTGCGTGAGAGTGTGCTTTTTCGCTGTCTTCCCCGCAAAAATCAGTTCCGCATTCGCGCGCGCATGGCGAAGCAGCGAAGCATTGACGAGGTTATCGTACAAGATCACGTCCGCCGCCTGAATGCATTCCACACCGCGCAGGGTGATCAAACCCGGGTCGCCAGGTCCCGCTCCCACCAGGTAGACTTTGCCTTTGGTTTTCATTTGAGGACTTGCTCTGCCGCACGCTCCCCGACATCGCGTGGATCATTCTTCGACCCGATGATCTCTGTTCGACGGACGTTTTTCCCATCCGGACTGAATGTTGCGCCCAGCATTCGCAATCGTTCGCCTTCCACCGTCGCATGGGCTGCGTACGGCACCTGGCAACCGCCACCCAGTACCTGAAGGAACACGCGTTCGGCGGTCGTGCAGGCGGCGGTGTTGTCATCGTTGACGCGCGCCATGGCCTCGCGCGTCACGGTGTCGGAGTCCCGAACTTCACAGGCAATAGCCCCCTGCCCCACGGCCGGAATCATGAGCTCGAAATCGATCTCCTGCCAATGGAGTTTGCCGTACGTTCTCCAAAGCCCAAGTCGGCGGAGACCGGCTGCCGCAAGAATAAGTGCGTCCAGCGAATCATTCTCCTCCAGCTTGCGCAAGCGCGTTTCCACATTGCCACGGATCTCCTCGATCTGCAGATCCGGCCGCTTCGCCAACAGTTGCGCGCGCCGTCGGATGCTGCTTGTCGCCACTCGGGCGTTGTGCGGCAATTCCTGGATTGAACTGAACCTCTTTGAGATAAACGCGTCGTGGACATCCTCGCGCGGTGAAACGGCACCGATCATCAAGCCCTCGGGTAGAATTGTGGGCAAATCCTTCAAGCTGTGAACGGCGACATGAATTTCACCACGAAGAAGTTGCTCCTCAATTTCCTTTGTGAACAATCCCTTGCCGCCACCGGCGGTGAGCGAGAGATTCGTGAAATTATCGCCGCTCGTGGTGATGACCTTCGTTTCAACGGGAAGCGCGGGGCAGGCCTTTTGCAATAGCCCGCGGATGATCACTACCTGCGCGAGTGCCAGTGGGCTTCCCCGTGTTCCAATAGTCAAGGGCTTCATGACGCGTGGGTATGGGCTGGCTTCGGCAAGGGGGTGGCAGCCATGCGGTTGCGGTAGCGTTCTTCAAGCGCCGAGTGGTTGCTTTCCAGCCAAGTGGCGAAACGCTGGAGGTGCTGGGCAATCAAGACCTGGCAGGCGGCAATCTCCCGTTCGCGTGCGGACATATTTTCCCGCGCAATCTGCTGCAGGTCGTCGATGTCATACAGGTATACGCTCTCTAATTCGCCGCATACCCGCTCAACATCGCGTGGCACGGCGATGTCGATGAGGAACAGTGGGCGTTGGCGCCGCGTTTTCATGAGTGGGATGAGCTTCTCCCGGGTAACGATTGGATGCGGCGCCGCTGTCGAACTAATGGCAATATCAACTGTGGGGAATTCGGTCGGCCATTGATCGTATGAAATCGCGCGACCCTGGAGTTGCGCAGCCAACGCTTCGGCACGCTCATGTGTGCGGCTGCAGACCAGGATTGTACCCGCGCCCCGGCTCTTCAAGGCGCGCGCGGTCGCCCCGCTCATTTCACCAGTGCCGATGACCATTACCGTGCATTTGGCAAGCTTGCCAAAGATCTTTTCCGCGAGATCGACGGCCACGGTGCCGACGGAGGTGGAACCACGGGTGATAGCGGTGCTAGAACGAATGTGCTTCGCCGCGGAGAAGGCTTTCTGGAAAAGACGGTTGAGGACAACGCCCGTTGCGCCCGCTTGTTGTGCGGCGTAATAGGCATTCTTGACCTGGCCCAGAATCTCCGTCTCCCCCAGCACCATTGAGTCGAGACCACAGGCAACTTCGAGAAGATGCTGGATACACTTGTAGTCGTGGTGCTCGTAGAGGTAGGCGTCGACCGAATCAGTCAGTTTGTGGTGGTCGTGGAGGAACCGACGCGCCGCCTGTGCGGCCTCTGTGGCATTGTTGGCCAGACCATAAATCTCAACGCGATTACACGTGGAGAGAATCGCCGCCTCGTGCAAGGACGCAGCGCCGAGCAAGGCGCGCGTCGCTTCACCGAGTTGGCCTGTGGCAAAAGCCAGTCGTTCGCGTACCTCCACGGGCGCACTGCGATGATTCAGACCGAGGACGATCAGGTTCATGGCCAGATGAGACTCACTCCCCAGAAGCCGGCGAGCATCAACGCGAACGATGCCATGGAGGCCACTGCGACCTTTCGCCCGCGAAGCGCCCATATTCCTCGCCCCAGTACGAGCGCACCGTACAGTATCCACACCGATACCGCCCAGATGATTTTCGGTTTTGTCCAATGTCCGACGATGTGATACGAGACGAGGCCCCCGAGCATTCCGATAGTTAGCATCACAAATCCCAGGATCAAGAGTCGGATATTGATCGTGTCAAGTTGTTCAATGGACGGCAAAAGCAGGAACGATGACGAGAGTCGTCGCCGCTTCAATTGGCTTTCCTGGTGCAAGTACATCGCGCCCGTGACAAACGCCAGCGCAAATGCGCCCGAGGCGAGAATGGCAATTGCCGCATGAAACTCAACCCACGCGCTGCGTGTCGCCGGTTGCGCCTGCACCACATCGGCGAGAAGAGTCAACGCTGCGAGGCAAATCAGTAGTACGAGGGGTGCGGTGAATGCACCGAGGAACGAGACGCGGTAGGACGGCCCAATGAGCAGGAAAAATAAAACTGCCGCCCACGCGATAAATGCCTGCGTCTCGAAGAGGTTCGTCAGGGGGCAGCGTCCGACTGCCTGGCCGCGCAGGTAGAGGAAGACGGTGTGCAGCACGAAACCCACCGCCATGGCCGCATAGTTCAGGCGCTGCAGGGAGGCTCCACTCCCGCCGGTGCGCAGTCGCCGGAGCGTCAGAACGCAACTCACGGCGTAGAATGCCTGTGCGAGCCAGAGAAATGTACGGTCGGTTATCATGCTTTCTTTGCACGGCGAGCTGCGGTCATCGCCTTCAGAAGCCGAGGATACTCGTCGCCGAGAAAGTGTTCAAGATCGATGCGCAGGCGCTTGGCGAAAGCGGGACTGGCACCGCCTGTGGAGATGGCCAGCGAGATTCCGCCACGCCGTACCAACGACGGCACGAAAAAGTTGCCCGCAGAAGGCGGCACGATGCAGTTCACCAGGAGGTTGAGGCGTTTCGCTTCTCTACAGATAACCTGGTTTGTCGCGGGGTCATCGGTAGCGGCAATTGCCAGCTGCGCGCCGCGAAGATCACCCCGGCGATAACGTCGGCGGATCCAGCGCACGCGCTTCCGTTGTGCGAGTCGGCGGATGGACGTGGTTGCTTCCGGACTGATAACCGTCACGGTGGCCTTGGCACAGAGCAGTGTGCGAATCTTGCGTGTGGCGACACTGCCCGCGCCGATGACGACCGCGGATTGATTAGTGAGGTCGAGAAAAAGTGGGTAACGCATTAACGAAATTGGTTGCGGGGGTGACGCCATCGTCACCCCCGCCGTCCGTTCATTGGAAGGGCTATAAGCCAGATTCTGTTATCGATAGCCATTTATCTATGCGACCTGTACCCGCAGCTCTCGCCCCGAATTGCTTCGAAGCATTGACGCGGGCCGCGTCTCGCCGCCTATTTGGTCTTGCTCCCGATGAGGTTTTCCGTGCCGCCGACATTGCTATCGGCGCGGTGGGCTCTTACCCCGCCTTTTCACCCTTACCCGCCCCAGAAGCTGACGAGGCAGGCGGTTTGTTTTCTGTGGCACTGTCTGTCAACCCGACATTACATCGAGTTGCCCTCGCTTGCGAAAGGCATCGTACCCTGCGGAGTCTGGACTTTCCTCCACCCCGAATTGCTTCGGGGCAGCGACTATCCGCCCTTCCAAAACTGATGTAAATCAAACAACAAATGCCAACGGTTGGTACCAAAGGAGCATGGATCCGTCACTCCGGTTGCCAATATAGGATACGACCGCAGTAGTCGCAACTGGTCAACGTGGTTCCGTTCCTGGCGTTGTGTACGAGTTGCGGCGGAATATTCAGGTGACAGCCGCCGCAGTTGCCATTGCGGATGGGAACAATCGCAAAGTCACTCTTGCTGTGCATAAGGCGTTCGTAGCGGTAGAGCGCATCCGGGTCGGCCTCCTGCACGAGGTTCTGGCGTTCAGCTTGCAGTCGCGCCAGTTCCTGTTCAACCATCGCGATGCGCTTCTGCAAATCCGCGCGTTCCGCTTCCGCCTTTGCGGCGATTTCTTTCAGTACGACCTGCTCTTGCTTGACGGCGGGCTGAAGTTGGTCGCTTTTCTCCATCACTTCCAGCTCTCGCGTCTCGATTGTATCGATCTCCTGCTCGGCTTTGGCAATCTCCTTGAGCAACGCCTGGTATTCGGTGTTCGATTTGATCAGCGAGAGTTGCGTCCGGTATTTCGTGATCTGGGTACGCTTGGCTTCCACATCGATTTCCAACTTCTTGCGATCGGCTTCGATATGTTTGGCCTGATCGCGCAACGAATCAAGGCGCGCGGACTCGTCCTTCAGGCTTTGCTCCGTCGCGGCAACTTGCTCGGGAATGCGGGTGCGCTCGGCTTTGAGCTGGGCGATACGGCGATCGCGATCCTGCAGTACCAACAATTTTTCGATGACTGGCAGCATGAATTCTTTTCCTACCATTCAGTGTAAAGGGCCGCGCGCGGAGTGTCAACGTCGCGTCCGCGTCCGTCTTCGCATCAATTGTTCAACGTACTTCCCAAGAATATCCGCCTCAAGATTAACATGGTCCCCGGCGTGACAAGCCTGCAAGTTAGTGATCTTGCGGGTATGTGGAATGATCCAAACGCGAAACCATTTGCGGTAGACGCCGGCGACGGTCAGGCTGATTCCATCGACGGCGATGGAGCCTTTCTCAACGATGTACCGCATAACTGATGGTGGCGCTTCGATGTCGAGCACGTAGTCTTTGCCCTTGCGCTTGAAAGCCCGGACTTTTCCGCGCCCGTCGACATGACCGAGCACAAAGTGGCCATTGAGCCGTGCATTTGCGTGGAGTGGACGTTCAAGATTCACCAAGGAACCTTCCCCCACGAATTCCAGATTTGTCCGCTCAAGAGTTTCATTGAGCACATCAAAGCGACACGCGCTTCCGCGTCTGGCAACCACCGTCAGGCACGCGCCGTTGACAGCCACGCTGTTGCCAATATGCAGTGATGGGCCAATCTTGGGGGCACGGACGGTTAATTCCGTCGAGCGTTTGCCGGAATGAATACGCACAACCTGACCGGCCTCTTCAACAATTCCCGTGAACATGCCCTAGACGATAAAGTCGCGTCTGATGAGTGTCGAGCAAAGTCTTCGCACATCCCCCATTCGCACGAAACCGGGCTCGGTTGTCATCGCATTAGCGGCGCCGCAGGCCGAGCCAAATCGCACGGCTTCGAGCATCGACCGACCGCGCACCAGCCCGACTGCGATGCCAGCCATCATCGCATCGCCGGAACCAATCGCATTCTTTGCTTCCACGCGGGGTGGTGTGACGCTCGACACCCGACTACCGGGCGTCTCACTCACGTAAATGCTCTTTGCGCCATCACTGATCACTGCCCAGTGTGGGCCGCGTCTTATCAATTTGCCCAGCGCGGGCAAAACGCCTTTTCGTCCTGCGCACTCGATACCGGTGGCCGTGGTCAGTTCATCTTTGTTAATCCTAACGAGGAATGGTCGCCGCTTGAGGGCGTTCCGGAGTTGCACCGTTTGTGTATCGATTAACACCTGCACGCCATGGCGTGTGGACTCATCAATCAGCCGTGCGTAGAAATCATCACCGCAACCTTTCGGTACCGTTCCTGTCAAGACAACCAAGTCAGCTTTTCGAACGTCCCGACCAAATGCGCGCAGCACTTCCCTCACTTCTTTGGAAGTGAGCGGCCCTGCCTCTTCCACCAACTCCGTTGTCGCACCGCCCGCGAGCAGGGTCTGGCAGATCCGCGTTTCGGCACTCACGGCCACGACGCGTGCGGTCAATCCCCGCCGTTTCAACTGCGCCTTCAATAGCTGTCCACGTTCACCGCCCGCAACGGTCAAAAGTTTCACGTCCGCGCCGAGGATCGACGCCACGCGAGCTACATTTACTCCCTTGCCGGACGCAGTTTCGGTAACTCGCACGGCACGGTTGACCTTGCCGGGAACAATCTCTTCAAAAACCAGCGTCCGTTGCCATGCAGGAGACAAGCCAACAACCAGGATCATTTCCTGACTCTCGCTTCCACGAGTATTTCATCCTTGCCGATGTTTCGCCAATGACAGTCCAGGAAACGAACGGATTGTTTAACTTTTGACACGCCTTCACCTCCGACAGTCGTAACCGCACCTCGCCCCCCGATGACGATGGGCGCGTAGAATAGGGCGACTCTGTCAATCAGCCACGCGTCGAAGAGCGAGCCAAGTAGTTCGCCGCCCCCTTCCACCAATACGCTCGTGATGTTCATCTTGCCAAGTACTCGTAGTGCCGCACGCAAGTCCAAGCGCCCCCCGCTTCCCTTTATGACAAATACATGGACACCCGACTGACCAAGGTTCTTTCGCCAGCTAGGCGAGGAGCGGGACGTTGTGAGGACGATCGTGCCTTGACGATGTGCATCGGTAAACAGTTTTGCGGTGCGAGGAGAACGCCCATGGCCATCGACAACCACGCGGCACGGTTGTTTGCCGCGGACTCCATGCCGCACCGTCAATTGCGGATCGTCGCGGATTACCGCGTTCGCGCCAACCATGATTGCGTCAACATGGGCCCGTAGCTTGTGCGCTTCCCGACGAGCCGTTTCGCTGGTAATCCATTTTGAATCACCTGTACGGGTTGCGATCTTACCGTCCAAACTCATCGCCGCCTTGGCAATCACCAACGGCATTCCAGTCGTGATCCATTTATTGAAAGCCTCGTTCAAGGCGGTCGCCTCTGCGTCCAACAAACCGGCCTCGACGCGAATCCCAGCGCGGCGTAACACCGTCAGCCCGCGTCCATTGTGCTTGGGATTTGGATCACGGGCAGCCACGACTACGCGCTTCACGCCTGCTGCGATAATCGCCCCGGTGCAAGGCGGTGTTTTCTCCCACGTGGAACATGGCTCCATCGTTACATATAATGTCGCGCCCCTCGCCTTCGCATTGCGCAACGCAAAGACTTCGGCATGTGGTCCACCTGCGCGCTTGTGCCATCCTTCGGCGACGACAAGCCCTTTGCGAACAAGCACCGCGCCAACCGCGGGATTCGGGCTCGTTTTTCCCAATCCCCGCCGCGCCAATGACAGCGCTCGCTTTATGAAACGCTCGTCTTGTCTACTGAAAGGCATCGCCTGTAAGTCTACCAGTTTGTCGTTCTGTGCACAGCGAAGAATCGCATTAGCAGGAGGAATCGGTTTGACTGCGTCAATTCTCCAGACATATCATTGAGACATGCCAACGAGAACACAGCTTCTCATCACGGCAGCCATCATCTTCATCGTCGGCTCGTGTTTACCCTTATCTGCCGTCGGAGATTTTGGCCACTCAGAAATTGACTTCGGAGTTCCGGTTCCCTGGCTGGGTATAGATGTGCAACATGGGCGAATAATTCCGGTGGGCGACTTTTACCGTGCAGGGAAAATAGAGAAGATCGAAGGGTTCCATATCTATTGGATAGCCTTACTCCTCTCGATCGCATCATCAATAATCTTTGGGGCAATTCTAGTCAGTGTGGGCAAGGGATTAGCGCGTTTTGCTAAATGGCTATTCGGAAAAAGCGCGGAATCCACGTAGCGGATACGCTGCGTTATGTCCTACTCTCCGTGAACAACGCTTCGGCGAACTGCTTTGGGTCGAAGGGTTGGAGATCATCGACTTGCTCGCCGAGGCCGATAAATTTCACGGGGATTTTTAGTTCGCGGGCGATGGCGACGACGATGCCGCCTTTGGCGGTTCCGTCGAGCTTGGTCACGACAAGGCCGGTGACGCCGAGCGTTTGGTTGAATTCGCGGGCTTGATTCAGGGTATTGGAACCCGTGGTGGAATCGAGCACGAGGAGAATTTCGTGCGGGGCAGTGGGTACCTTCTTTTGCAATGAACGATGCATCTTTTTCATCTCTTCCATGAGGTTCTTCTTCGTGTGCAGGCGACCGGCGGTGTCGATGATCAGGTAATCAATCTTGCGATTGATCGCTGCCTCCAGGGCATCATATGCGATCGCGGCGGAGTCGGCGCCGTATTGGCCGGCGATCACGTCGCAACCGACGCGTTGGCCCCAGATCTTCAATTGTTCGATGGCTGCCGCTCGGAACGTGTCGCAGGCGGCCAGCAGTACCGTGTTCCCCTGCCCCTTTAACCAGTGAGCCAGTTTCGCGGTCGATGTCGTTTTGCCCGTGCCATTGACTCCGGCCACGAGGATGACTGTCGGCGGCGCGGAGGCTTTGACCAGTCCGTGCGATGACACGCCCAACTCGCGCTCGATTTCCGTGCGGGCGATGGCGAAGACATCGACCTGGCCGGATTGTTTGGCGGCTTCCTTGGTTTGCTCGATGATCTTCGTAGCGGTGCCGATGCCGATGTCCGTCGAGATCAGAACGGCTTCGAGTTCTTCGAGGGAATCGGCGTCGAGTTTCGGCGCGCGGGTGACGATCCGGGTGATCTCGGTGGCGAGTTTTTGCTGCGTCTTGCGCAGGCCGTCGCGGAATTTTTGAAAGAGGCCCATTATGGTTTCGCTGGTGCGCGGGCCTTCAAGGCTTCGACGCGTTCGTAAGGCAGTTTGATCCTGCCGAGCAGCATGCCGTCACGCCCGAGGCCATGGCAGTCACTGCCACCGGTGGCGCAGACGCCGAGCGTTTCCGCCATTTTCTGGTAGTGCTCGATTTGCGCGGGGGTGTGGCGTGAATGCCAGACTTCGATGCCGCTCATTCCTTGATCGACCATTTCGTGGAGGCGTTTGTCGAGGTAGTTCAAGCCGGGGTGCGCGATTACGGCCACGCCGCCGGCGCGCTTGATGTGGCCGATGGTTTCAGCGGCGTCCATGCGATAGCGTTCCACATAGGCTGGTTTGCCGCGTTTCAGAAAGCGGTTGAAGGCTTCTTCCACACTGGTGACGAAACCGCGCTTCAGCAACGCCTGGGCGACGTGCGGGCGACCGACCGTGCCGCATGTGGAGCACGCGAGCACATCTTCAACCGTCAGCGCGATACCCAGCTCGTTCAGTCTTGCTACGAACTGAACGACGCGTTCTTTGCGGACGCGTGTGGCGTGATTCAATACCGTGACCAGATTGGCATCACGCCACGAATCATTGAACAGATACGCCAGCATGTGAAGTTCCTGCGTGTCGATGCGGCTGGTGATTTCGACGCCGGGGATGACTTCGATTCCCAGTTCCTGGCCGGCGGCCAGCGCTTCGGGAATTGCGTCGAGCGTGTCGTGGTCGGTAACGGCGATCGCGGTGAAGCCGAGTTTGGCGGCGTGCTCGACGAGTTCGCGCGGGGTGAAGGTGCCGTCGGAGTAGCGCGTGTGCAGATGCAGATCCGCGAAGCGCGATGAGGTCGCGTCAGAAGTCATTGCGCAGATGCGGCGGTGCGCGAGGGTCGAGTCAGCTCAGCTTTCAGGCGGTCGAGAATCCCGTTGACGAACGCGCCGGATTCGCGTGTGGAAAACTTCTTCGCGATGTCGACGGCTTCATTGATGCTGACCACGGGAGGGATATCGTCGCGAAAGAGCATCTCGTACATGGCCAGCCGCAGGATGTTGCGGTCGACGGCGGCGATGCGCGGCAAATCCCAATTATCCGCGTATTTCGAAATCCGTTCGTCGATGGCCGCCCGACGCTCGACCACGCCGTGGATGAGTTGCTCGGTGAACTTGCGACCGTCTTCGCCGACCTCCGACTGTGTCTCCCAGAACAACGGCAACGCTTCCTCCAGCGTTCCGCCACTGAGATCAAATTGATAGAGGAATTGCACCGCCAACTCGCGTGCGATGCGACGCTTCCCGGATGGCTTTACAGGTTTTTCCATAGCCGAGCCATTTCGATGGCGGTCAGGGCCGCTTCGCGACCGCGGTTGTGTTTCTTGCCGAGGCAACGCACGCGCGCCTGCTGTACATTGTTCGCGGCGACGATCCCGAAGACCGTCGGCACGCCGGAGTGAATCGCGATGGTCGTGAGGCCGTAGGCCACCGCGTTACCGATAAGTTTTGCGTGGCGCGTTTCGCCTTCGACCAAAACTCCGAGACCGATAACGCAATCGCATTTGCCACTCTTGGCGAGCCGCGCCGCTGCCGCGGTGACTTCAAACGTGCCCGGAACGCGCAGGACCTTGATATCGCGCGTGTCCGCGCCGGCTTTCGCCAGAGTGTCGACGCAGTTGGCGAGCAGGGCGTCGGCGAGGTCGGTATTGTACCGCGCGGCGGCGATGCCGAAGCGCAGACCGGCGGCTGAGAGGCGTCGTTCGATTTTCTTGGCGCGCAGCATGGTTAGAGCGCGTGTCCCATTTTCGTCTTCTTGGTTTCGAGGTATTTGATGTTGTGAACGGTCGGCTCGGAGCGAATCGGCACCTGTTCCACGATCTTGAGGTTGAAGCCTTCAAGTCCCACGACCTTTTTCGGATTGTTCGTCAGCAGGCGGATACTAGACAATCCAAGATCGACCAGGATCTGCGCGCCGAGGCCGTATTCGCGCAAGTCGGGTTTGAAACCGAGCTTCTCGTTGGCCTCGACAGTGTCGAGGCCGCCCTCCTGGAGCGCGTAGGCGTGGATTTTATTGGCGAAACCGATCCCCCGCCCCTCTTGCCGCATGTAAACCAGGACGCCTTCCCCCTCTTCCTCGATGCGTTTCAAGGCGTCGTGCAATTGCGGGCCGCAGTCGCATCGCAGCGAGCCGAACACATCGCCCGTCAGGCACTCACTGTGGACGCGGACGAGAACGTTCTCTTTGCCGCGCACGTCTCCCATCACCAGCGCGGCATGATGTTGGCCATCGACAAGCGAGCGATAGAGATGCAACTTGAAGTCGCCGTAGGCGGTTGGCAGCGAGACCTCCTGCTCTTTCGCGACGAGTTTCTCGCGCACGCGGCGATACTCGATGAAATCGCGAATCGTGCAGGCCTTTAGTCCGAACTCCTCCTTGAATTTCATCAGGTCGTGCAACCGCGCCATGGTGCCGTCTTCATTCAAGATCTCGCAAAGGACCGCGACCGGAAACAGTCCCGCCATCTTCACGAGGTCCACGGACGCTTCGGTGTGGCCGGCGCGACGGAGGACGCCGCCTTCGCGGGCTTGAAGTGGAAAGATATGGCCCGGAGAGACAAGATCTTTGGGAGCGGAGTTTGGATCGGCGAGAACGCGGATACTGCGCGCGCGATCCGGGGCGCTGATACCCGTCGTGATGCCGTCACGCGCATCGACGCTGACCATGAAGTCGGTTTTGAAGCTCTCGCGGTTCTCGGCGACCATGCGGCCAATACCGAGCGCCTTGAGACGCGATTCGGTGGTGGGCACGCAGATCAAGCCGCGCCCGTGTTTTGTCATGAAATTGACAGACTCGGGCGTGACCTTTTCGGCAGCCATGATAAGGTCGCCTTCATTCTCGCGGTCCTCGTCGTCCGTGACGATGATCATGCGCCCCTGGCGGATATCGTCGAGGCACTCTTCAATCGAATTGAAGCGGACCGACGATGTATGAAATGGCTCATTCATGTAAACAACCGGAAGGATACCAACAACCATTGCAGAAGGCAAACGCCCTGCGAGCCTAGTCCTCGGCTTCTTCGAAGGTGATGCCCTTCACGTGGAGCAGGACAATCCAGAAGCGATAGAGGTCGAGACGCTTGTCCAGGCTCGCATAGTTCTTCTCAATGAGATCGCGGACGATGGCGTCCATTTCCGCGTACTGCATGGCCGTCTTGATGGCGATGTCCTGGAGGTCAGCCGAGGCGGTGAGCGACCACCGGCCGTTGAGCGCGCCGAGCAGGAATTTTACAGTCCGCGGGTTCAGCCCCATTTTTTCCACGTTCTCGTATAAGTCTTCCGGAAAGCGCAAGTGCTCGACAACGCGTTCGGGCACGGACGCCGGGAAGGCGACCTTTCCCACGTACGTCTTCTCGACAATAACGGCCTCAACTGGAATCGGGTCGCTCATATTCCGACACGGTAATATGTTGGTCGAGGAGACTCAATTAAAATTGTCCGGGGGAGGCGGGAGGGAGGCTGGTAATGCATCCCTGGGTGGTCTCTCGTTCCCTGTATGGAAAGTCCTTGTCATGGTAGGGCACTTTGCGAACCTTCCGGTTTGAGCTCTCGCGAAGCACCTCACAGTGACCACAAACTAACTCTGCTCGACACTACCACCGTAATTGTGTTTTACTGCATCCGAACTAACGACAGCAACGTGCCATGAGAGCTTCCTGCATCGTACTCGCGGTTGTCTTCGTAGCTCCGGCTACCCTATCTGATAGAGCAAGCGGGCAGACGCTGACCACATTATACCACTTCGGTCAGGATGCGGACTTCGGTATCCCCAATGGCGGGCTTGTACAAGCTAGCGACGGCAGTTTTTACGGGACGACGAAGCACGGGCCGTGGGAGACAAACCACACAGGCGGCACCGTGTTCCGCATCACCCCCACAGGCAAACTGACAACCATCCATCGGTTCAGTGGTGGTACTGACCCTGCAGCCGGACTTACCCGGGCCGACGACGGAAATTTCTACGGTATCACCGCCGCCGAAGGCACGAACAACTCCGGCGCCATCTTCAAGATCGGTGCTGCCGGCGACTTAACCATCCTGTACCACTTTAGTGGCGCCGCTGATGGCAGGGAACCTGGAGCTCAGCTTCTGCAAGCCAATGACGGCTTCTTATTTGGGACCACCGTTCTCGGAGGAAAGATGAACAAAGGCACCGTCTTCAAAATCAACACAGTCGGCGCTTTAACTACCCTGTGGCAATTCAGTGACTTCGACGGTACCCCCGGCACCCAACCTGACGGTGCTTGTCCATCGACTCGTCTTGTCCAGAGTACCGACAACAGTTTCTATGGAACCACTCTTATGGGCGGGAGCAACGGCCTGGGCACCGTCTTCAAGATCAGTCCTGCTGGCAGTTTGACTACGGTGTATCAATTTGGACTCGCCGATGGAGAACGACCAAGACCAGGCAGTCTTCTTCAAGGGAGGAACTGCAGTTTCTACGGGATCACCTACTCAGGAGGTACGAACAATTTGGGTGCGGTGTTCAAGATTAGCCCTGCCGGTACTTTGACCACACTCTACCAATTTAGCGGTGCGGACGGCAGAACTCCAAACAGCCTCATACAAGGCAGCGACGGCAACTTTTACGGCACAACTTACCAAGGAGGAAACGGTCAAGGCACCGTGTTTAAGCTTACTCCGATGGGTACACTGACCACTCTTTGGCAGTTCGACGGCTTCAAGGGCGGCGGTGCTTTCCCATCGGCGGGTCTTGTCGAGGGCAGCGACGGCTCTTTCTACGGGACGACTGATAGTGGAGGCGATAAACACGGGTTGAATGCATACGGCGGCACGATTTTTAAACTTTCTTTTTCCTCCACCTCTCCACGCAGCGAACACTGAACCCCACTTTTCCCTTTATTAAGCAATCACAGGGGAACACGCCAAGGATGTATCGTGAATTGATAAGTTTGCTGGACACGGTGTTCGCGGGCGGGTATACTGGCGGAAAGATGAACTCTCAACTTTCAAGCCTCGGTTGTGACGACGGAAACACCCCTCACCCTAACCCTTTGCCGTATACGACAACGGCGTGTCGTCGGACTCCGCTCCCCCCAAGGGGAGAGGCGGGATCACGGAGGGGAATCGCGACAGCATGTCGTTTAGACGGGAGGGAACAGGTCGCGAAAACATGTGTTTCTGCGAAACGAACCGGATTTAGTTTTGATGGAAAAGTGCATTTATCTTTCAGGGGGGCAAGGGGTTGCGCGATGAGAAATGAGGAAAACGAATCCGGTTCGTTTGGCGGGAAAACACGGACTTACGCGGACGGACACGGACCGACACCGACGAGCAAGGATCGGAAATGGACGGAATGGACGATGTGGACGCGATGGACGGACGTGGACAAGCAATGGACGGCGGAGGGCGACGCATGGCGAGCCTACTTCGCCGAGAGGCTTCCGCCTTGTCCAAAGGTTTTGCATGAAACGTGCCATTTAACGAAACGAACCCATTTTGATTTCGAGGACTTTTGTTATGTATTTCCGATATTCACAGATACTTATGACGTTTACAGAGGCGTTTGCAAATGGGTTCGTTCTGGAAGAACGAACCCATTTCGGACAGGCGCTGGGGAGTATTTTTACAAGTTCGGCGGTCGCAGACCGCCGCTACAGCGGAAGAAACGAGGGAGCGAGTCCGTACAAACATGTGTTTCTGCGAAACGAACCCACCGATTTTGTGTCGGCAAACAGCATTTATCCAACAGGACCACAATGGGTTACGCAAGAATTCTCCGCCGAAAAACGGTGGGTTCGTTTTCCAAAACGAACCCACCGGGAGGGTGTTTTTGAGGGTCAAACGAAGGAAATTGGGTGGTTTTGGGGCCGGATTTGGGGTTCCGAACGCAGTCATGTGGATCGACATCATGCCACCGATTCCTAAATTGACTCCGATGCACCTCGCCATTAACGTAACGCGCCATGCACAGCGCTGAAACACTCAAACGCACGCCTTTGTACGCCGCGCACCTCGAGTGTGGCGGGAAGATGGTGTCGTTTGGCGGCTGGGAAATGCCGGTGCAGTACTCGGGCATCCTCGCGGAACACACGGCGGTGCGCGAGCGGGTGGGGCTCTTCGACATTTCGCACATGGGCGAGTTTCTCGTTGCGGGACCGAATGCGGAACGAGCGCTGAACGGTTTACTGACCAACGACGTGACCAAACTCGGCGTCGGCCAGGCCCAATACACGTTGATGTGCAATGAAGGCGGCGGAGTGGTGGATGACTTGATTGTCTATCGGCTGGAGCCGAGCGTTTATCTTGTGATCGTGAATGCAGGCAATATCGAAAAAGATTTCGAGTGGATGAACAACAAGGCGACGGTGTCGGCGGTGATCGAGAACCAGAGCGATCGCTATGCCGCGTTGGCGCTCCAAGGACCGGCGGCGAGCAAGCTCTTTGACTTTTCGGCTGCCCTTCCCCATTTCCATATTCAGCGACATACGATTTTTGGCAAGGAATGCTGGGTTGCGCGGACGGGTTACACCGGTGAGGATGGTTTTGAGCTTTTCTGCGAGGCAGCCGATGCGCCGCATTTATGGCGGATGTTGTTGGCGAAGGGCAAAGAGTTTGGCATCCAGCCATGCGGACTCGGCGCCCGCGACACGCTACGGCTGGAGATGTGTTATCCTCTTCACGGGAACGACCTTACCGAGGAGACCACGCCTTTGGAAGCGGGCCTCGGGAAGTTTGTCTCGTTTGACAAAGGCGCGTTCATAGGGAGTGACGTGTTGGCGGAACAAAAGGCGAAAGGAGTGGATCGCAAACTCGTCGCCTTTACGATGACCGAAAAATCGCCGCCGCCGCGACCGCACTACCCCATTCTGGCGAACGGTCGCAAGGTCGGTGAGATTACGAGCGGCACGCAGTCGCCCACTTTGGGTATAGGCGTCGGCATGGGCTACGTGGAAGCCGCTTCCGCGTCGGTGGGCACCCCGATTGAAATTGAGATTCGCGGGAAGAAATTTGTGGCGATTATCCAGAAGAAACCAATCCTGAAGAAAGGCTCATGAACGTCCCGAAAAACCTGAAATACGCGAAAACACACGAATGGGTGCGAGTCGAGGGCGATGTCGCCGTCGTTGGCATCACCGATCATGCGCAGCAGGAGTTGACGGATGTGGTGTACGTCGAGACGCCGGCGGTTGGCTCGCGTATTGAGGCGGGCAAAGAATGCGCGGTCGTGGAAAGCGTGAAGGCCGCCAGCGACATCTACGCGCCCCTGTCCGGGGACGTGGTTGCGGTGAATGAGGAACTCAGCAGCGCGCCTGAATTGCTCAATCAGGACCCGTACGACAAGGGTTGGATGTTCAAGATCAAGATGAGCGACGCCAGCGAGCTTAATGAGTTGCTCAGTCCCGACGATTACGCTCATCACATTGGCGCATGAACAAGGAACGTCCAGAGCGGTTTGCGGATCGGCATATCGGCCCGGATGCTGACGACATTCAGGAGATGCTGCGCGTCGTCGGCTTCCCTGCCCTCGATGCGATGATTGACGCGGCGGTGCCGCAACAGATTCGGCTCAAAAAAACGCTCGCGCTTCCCGCGGCCCGGAGCGAGGCAGAGTTGCTCGCCGATCTGAAGGCCATCATGGCGAAGAACAAAGTGTGCCGTTCGTACATTGGCATGGGCTATTACGATTGCATCACGCCGCCCGTGATCCAGCGCAACATCCTGGAAAATCCGGGCTGGTACACGGCATACACTCCGTACCAGGCCGAGATTTCACAGGGTCGGCTCGAAGCGCTGCTGAACTTCCAGACGATGGTGGCTGACCTGACCGGTTTGGAAATTGCGAATGCCTCCCTGCTTGATGAGGCGACAGCGGCTGCCGAGGCGATGACGATGTGCTACGGCCTTCAAGGTCGTGAAGATCGGAACGTTTTCTTTGTCTCCGATACTTGTCATCCGCAAACCATCGCGGTGGTGCGGACGCGCGCGCTGCCGATTGGGATTGGGGTTGTCGTTGGGGATTGCGCCAAGTTCGTGCTCGACGAGAAAGTCTTCGGGGTACTGTTGCAGTATCCCGCGACCGATGGCGGGATTCTGGATTACGGGCCGTTCGTTCAGCAGACGCACGATCACAAGGCGCTGGCGGTCGTTGCGACCGACTTGCTGGCTCTCACGCTCTTGAAGCCGCCGGGAGAATTTGGGGCGGACATTGCCGTTGGCAGCGCGCAACGCTTTGGGGTGCCGATGGGCTACGGCGGTCCGCATGCCGCGTTCTTCGCGACGCGGGACACGTACAAACGCCACATGCCCGGACGTCTCGTCGGGGTCTCGAAAGATGCGCATGGAAACCCGGCGCTGCGTCTCGCGCTCCAGACACGCGAGCAACATATTCGCCGCGAGAGGGCCACCAGCAACATCTGCACGGCGCAGGTGCTCCTTGCCGTCATGGCGTCGATGTATGCGGTGTACCACGGTCCGGAGGGATTGAAGCGGATTGCCAAGCGGGTTCACGCGCTGGCCACAGCGTTCGCGGCTGTGCAAGGCGAACTTCCGAAGGAGCCGTTTTTTGATACGCTCCATTTTCGACGAGCACCAAAGCCGCAGGGCTTGAATGTGCGTGAGTATCCCGACGGGTCGTGGGGCGTGTCGTTCGACGAAACAACGACGGCGAGTGATTTGAACCATCTCGCGGGGCGCAACGTTGAGGTGCTGCCCGATTCCGATTTCGGTCCCTTTGCGCGCACGACGCCGTTTCTCACGCATCCTGTTTTCAATCGGTATCACACCGAGCACGAGATGCTGCGGTACATGAAGCGGCTCGAGGCGAAGGATTTATCGCTCACGACCTCGATGATTCCGCTCGGCTCCTGCACGATGAAATTGAATGCGACGGCGGAGATGATTCCCGTCACGTGGCCGGAGGTTGGCGGGTTGCATCCATTTGCGCCCCGCGAGCAGACCGAAGGATATCAGATATTATTTAAGCAACTGGAAACCTGGTTGGCGGAGATCACCGGTTTCGCGGCTGTCTCTCTGCAGCCGAATGCCGGTTCGCAAGGCGAATACGCCGGGTTGCTGGTCATCCGCGAATACCAGAAGCAGCGCGGCCAGGATCACCGCAATGTTTGCCTGATTCCGTTGTCCGCGCATGGCACGAACCCGGCGAGCGCCGTGATGGCAGGCTTCCAGGTCGTCGCTGTCGCGTGTGATACGGAAGGTAACATTGACGTCGCTGATCTACGCGTGAAGGCACAGGAGCATCGCGATGATCTGGGCGCGCTGATGGTGACGTATCCGTCAACGCACGGCGTATTTGAAGAGACCATCCGGGAAGTTTGCCAAGTCGTCCACGACAACGGCGGGCAGGTTTACATGGACGGGGCGAACATGAATGCGCAGGTCGGACTATGCCGCCCGGGGGATATGGGCGCTGATGTCTGTCATCTCAATTTGCACAAGACGTTTTGCATTCCGCATGGCGGCGGCGGGCCGGGCATGGGGCCGATCGCTGTCGCGGGACATCTGGCTCCGTACCTACCGAAGCATCTACTGTCGGAAGTCGGCGGTTCGCAGGGAATCGGTCCGGTATCCGCAGCGCCGTGGGGCA
>Ga0224557_1000431_pt1 | contig 47098 bp, 46 predicted proteins | sample 714S31014metaG_FD_180677 | JGI IMG/M metagenome (GOLD analysis project Ga0224557, IMG submission 180677) | Peat soil microbial communities from Stordalen Mire, Sweden - 717 S3 10-14 | ecosystem: Environmental > Terrestrial > Soil > Wetlands > Peat | place: Sweden: Norrbotten County, Stordalen...
CGGATGCAACCAAATGCAACACGATTTCGAGATTTGCGATGACGTTGCATCCGCCCCCTCCCCCCGCCGCCATGGCCTGCACTCCTGCCCCGTGCCCCCTGCCGTCCTCAAAGCCCGCAACGATCGCCAAAACTACCTTGAGCTTCTCGACATGATCAAATCCATCGAACAAACGCCCATCCCGAAAATCGAAGACCTCGAAAAGGACGATCCCCCCGCGGAAGCCAACGCCAAGGACCGCGAAGAAACCCTAGCCTAGCGGATTTGGTGGGGCAGTCCCCCGGCAGGCCCCCGGCCTGCGCAGGCCCCCCCGGACCCGCCTTTTTTTTGAGATTTGCCCCCAACTTTACCCACGAGATTGTGTGACGCCCAAGCCCCACATGCGTAGGCATGCCCGCCTGCCTTTCGCAGGCCCCATGCAGGTGTTCTGGAAGGACGCCCGCGGCCAGGTCCAGAAGCTCTCGGTCAAGTGCCTGGATCTGTCCGCCGAAGGGGCCCGTCTGGAGACGGATGCGCCTCTCCCGGCGCGCGCCAGCGTGACTTTGCAGTCCGTGCGCTACGGCAGCTTGGGAACCGCATCGGTCCGAAGCTGTGTGCGCCACACGTTGAAGTATTGGATCGGCGTGGAATTCACCTCATCGCTGCCGTTGGCCAGCCAGGGCCGCAAGCGCTGCTTGGAGGAGATTCAACCCCCCGCGGAGAGCCACCCATGACCCTTCCGGAGGTTTTGCCCGCCTCGAAAACGCCCGCCTTCTGGCCGCCGCAGCCTGAAGCCCTGGCCGATCTCGATATCTCACCCACGCTGGTGCAGGATCTGTTCATGCGCACCGTCCGGGAGCAGGGCACCTCCAGCCTCGGCTCGCTCCGGGAGCGCCTGAAACTGCCCCATATGGTGCTGGAGCCTGTGTTCCGCCAGTTGCGCCAGCAATCCTATCTGGACGTCAAGGGCATGCAGGGCAACGACTACTATTTCGGACTCACGGCCGCGGGTAAAGCGCTGGCGCTCGAGCGCGCCTCCATCTGTGCCTACGCCGGCCCCGCGCCCGTGTCGCTCCCGGCATACGAACGCGCCGTGCGGCTGCAGGCGGCGCACGTGCAGGTCAACCGCGATAGCTTAAGCCAGGCCCTCGGCGACCTGGTCCTCCCGGACAGCCTCCTGGACCAACTCGGCCCCGCGCTCATCTCGCAGAAAGCGCTGTTCCTCTACGGACCCACCGGCAACGGCAAAACCAGCCTGGCCGAGCGCCTGCTGCGCGTCTACCAAGACGCCGTCCTGATCCCCTACGCCCTGGAGATATCCGGCTACGTGATCACCCTCTTCGACCCGGTGCTGCACCGTCCGCTAGCCGCCCAGCCCGACGATCTGGATGCGCGCTGGCTCCTGTGTCATCGCCCGTCGGTGGCGGCCGGCGGCGAACTGGTCTCCGAAATGTTGGAGCTGCGCTCCGACGCCTCCTCCGGCATCTATTCCGCGCCCCTGCAAATGAAGGCCAACAACGGCATCCTGGTAATCGACGACTTCGGCCGCCAGGTGATCTCGCCGCGCGACCTGCTCAACCGCTGGATCGTGCCGCTCGACCGCCGCGTCGACTACCTCACCCTGCACCACGGCCAAAAACTATGCATCCCCTTCGAGGTGATGGTGGTCTTCGCCACCAACCTGGACCCCTCCGAACTGGCCGACGAGGCCTTCCTGCGGCGCATCCACAACAAGATCTATGTTGAGCCGGTCTCCCCAGAGTGCTTCCACGAAATCCTTGCGCGCGTCCTCGGCGAGCGCCGCCTCGCCTGCGACGCACCCGCGGCGGCTTACTTCGCCGAATTGTGCCTGCGCCGCGGCGACGCCCTAAAAGCCTGCTACCCCGCCGACCTTTGCGATATCCTGATGTGGCGCAGCCAGTATGAAGGCCGCCCCCCGCAAGTCACCCGCGCCGAACTGGACCACGCCGCCGATCTATACTTCACCCGAGCGCAGAGCTAAGGTTTCACGCAAAGACGCAAAGATACCGCCAAGAACGCAAAGAAGAGCAGAATGAATGAAAACAGTGTTGCGAGGGATATCGTCGATGCCGCGTACCGGGTCCATACCATCCTGGGACCGGGGTTGCTGGAATCCGTCTACGAACCGGCTCTTGCCTACGAACTCGAAAAGCGCGGACTGCACGCCACGCGCCAGCAACCCGTTCCGGCGGTATACGAGAGGATCGAAATCCACACGGCCTTCTACGCAGACCTGATGGTGGAAGACCAGGTAATCGTGGAAATCAAAGCGGTGGAGATCATCGCGCCAGTGCACAAAAGGCAACTCCTCACCTACCTGAAGCTGGCCGACAAACGTCTAGCCTCGATTTCCACGCTACCCCGCTGAGCGCCTCATTTCGTCAAAAAGCCTGCTGAATGGCCGTATTTCGATTCTTCGTGTTATATAGATGCAGTACGGATAAGTGGATTATGTGAGTGCCATCCAGTCAGCCCAGCAAACCGCCGCTCCGGCTCCTTGCCGGCACTGTGCTCGCTTCATGCCCTGTCTACTGGTATTGTGTGCTTGCCAGCTTCTTTCTCTCCAAACATATTGACTATCTCATGTTTTGGTAGCACTATCGAAATATGGAGTCCAGCACTGCAAATCAGTTAACGACACCTGCCAATCAGAACTTCTTCCTCTCTCCGCAGTTCCCGATGCAGCGCCAGTACGAGGCCCTCCGTGCCTACCTCGTCGAGGAGGAGCCCTCCGCCGACGTCGCCCGTCGTTTCGGTTACTCCCCCGGCGCCTTCCGCGTCCTGTGCCATCAGTTCCGCCACGACCCGCAAAAACGCGCCTCCTTCTTCCGCCAGCCGCAACGCGGACCGCAATCTTCGCCCGTCCGCGATCGGGTCCGGGATTTGGCCATCGCCATGCGAAAACGCAATCTCTCGGTCTATGACATGCAGCGCGAACTGGCTGCCGCCGGCCACACCATCAGCATCAACTCCCTCACCGTCTTGCTCCGGGAGGAGGGCTTCTCCCGTCTTCCCCGCCGCGCCGATGACCAACGCCCGGTTACGGTGAAGCCGGAGGTCGCCGCCGTCGCCGATGTGCGCCGCTTGGATCTGTCCCCCGGTTCCTTCCGCACCCCTCTAGCCGGTCTTTTCCTGTTCCTGCCCTTGCTGGATCGCATCGATCTCCAGGCGGTGGTCACCGCCGCTCGCTTGCCGAGTTCGAAGATGATCCCCGCCGCCCAGGCCGTCCGCAGTCTCCTGGCTCTGAAACTGATCGGCGCCGAGCGCAAAAGTCATGTCATGGACCTGGTGACGGATCGGGCCATCGCGCTGTTTGCGGGAATCAACGTCGTCCCCAAACGCTCCTACTTGGCGGCTTATTCCTCACGTATCGATCACAAGGTCTGCTTGCGCTTCATGGAGGCTTGGTTGGATCAGGTCGAGCAGGCCGGCTTGCCCCATGGCGCCTCTTTCGACCTGGACTTTCATAGCGTGCCCGCCAATTCCGCCCAGGAACCCTTAGAAAAGCACTATGTTTCCAGCCGCAGCCGTTCGCAGAAGGGGATCCTGGTCTTCCTGGCGCGCGATGCCGAACAGCGAATTTTGCGCTATGCCAACGCCGGGGTGACCAAAGGCGAGCAGGCCGACGAGATTCTCCAGTTCATACGCTTCTGGAAGCAGCATACCGGCCAGCCGCCCGCCGAACTGGTTTTCGACTCGCAACTCACCACCTACGAAAAGCTTTCGGAGTTGCACCGCCAAGGGATTTGCTTCATCACTCTCCGCCGGCGCTCCGACAAGATGCTGCGCGAGATCTACAGTCAACCGGATTCTGCCTGGCAGCGCATCAGCTTGCCAGCCCTGACCCGCATCTATCGCAACCCCAAAGTGCTGGAGAATCGCGTCACGCTTCCCGGCTACGAAGGCGAACTACGCCAGTTGACGGTGATGGAATTAGGACACGAGGAGCCTACCGTCCTGTTGACCAACCACCGTAAACTCGGTCCGGTCGAACTGGTGACGCGCTACGCGCAGCGCATGCTCATCGAAAATGGAATCTCCGAAGCGGTCCAGTTCTTCCATATCGATGCGCTCTCCAGCATGGTGGGGATGAAAGTGGATTTCGATATGCAACTGACGCTGGTGGCCAGTTCGCTGTACCGCATGATGGCCCAGCGCATCGGTAGAGAGTACAGCCACTCTCAGGCCAAAACCGTCTTTCGCAATCTCCTGGATCTGTCCGGCAAAGTGGAGGTCAGTCCAACCTCGGTTGTGGTGACCCTGGACAAGCGTGCGCACAATCCCTATCTGGTCGCCTCCGGTCTGGCCGATCAAGCCACCCCGATGCCCTGGTTCGGCGGCAAGAAGCTGATCATGCAATTTGCCTGATTCGTGACCTCATCGCCCAACACACCATTCCCGTTACTAAATTATTACGCGTGGAAATCGAGGCTAGGCCAAAATTACATCTGGGCGAATTGTTACCTTAGCATTTGCATATTGTGTTTTCAACCGCGCTCAGCGGAGCATTGCCGCCTGGCGCGCTACCGGGCCGTGCGCCAGGCGCCACTGGGGCGCTGGGTTGGAGTGCGGGGGTGGATCGCTTTCGGGAAGGGGTGCACCGCTGAGTAGCGGAGGGTGCACCTGCATCTCTGGGAGCACGGATGTGGCCTCGTCGGGGATTGGTAACCATAAGTCGGCTTGTGCCCGCCGATGGGTCGTTCGATCAGGATTCCTCCCGTGAAACGCCGCTCACGAAAATGGGTGCCCATAGGTCAGCTTGGGTCCGGTGATGCCCGCGCCGGGGGTCACGGGCAAATCCTCCCCTGAAACGCCGGTCGTTTTATGGACGAGGCAGGCCCAAGCCGGCCAGCGTACGAGCCGCGCCGGAACGTAACGGTTGCGTCCTCGGCACTATACTGTGGATATGACATTCAGGGTCGTTCTGGAACGTGATCCCGAGACCGGCGATTACTCTGCGGTCTGCCCGGAACTCCCTGGCTGCGCTTCTGCCGGCGAAACCGAAGCGGAAGCCAGAGCGAATATTCGAGAGGCCATAGAGCTCTACCTGATGCCAGGAGACATCGATTTGCCCGAAGACGCGAAGCTCTTGGAGCTTACGGTTGGGTGAACGGGGGACGCCTCGGCTCTTTTCGGATCAGGTGATCCGGGTTCTTCGCATCGCGGCTTTCTGTGGATCGACGGTTCCGGCAGCCACCAGAAGTGGCGGCATCCGGTCACCGGAAAGCAGGTCATAGTTGCCCATCACCGCGGCCGCGTGCTTCCGCTCGGAACCATGAGGGCGATCATCGAGGGCAGGGGCATCGAGCCTTCGGAGTGGTTGACATGAGAGTGAAAAAGAAGACTGGCAGGATTCGGCTGCCGCGACAGACCGCCGGTTACAACGAACTCGCGGATTTCTTCGATCGGCACGATGGCACCGACCTGCTAGACCAGGGCATCACCGAGATCGATCCGGATCGTGCGGATCTGGGCCGCATGCTGCGCGAATACTGGAGCCAGCCAAACACGAAGCAGTTGAATATCCGCATCCCGCCGGCGGCCAAGCGCATGATCGAGAGGCTGGCGAAACGCAAGACGGTTGAAGTTTCGACGCTGGTTAGGATGTGGGTGATCGACAGTATGCGCCGGGAGGCGGCGGGCTAGTACATCGTCCAGTTAGTTCTTTATAGATCGATGTTGCGGCCAAAGCGCCATGTCCGCGCTGGTTGACAAGTGAGTATCGCGGTTGTGGGGCGGGCAATCCTGCCGGCAATCCTGCCCGCAGCCGGCTTTCAGTCGGCCTTTGCGACCACGACGGGGCGCGCCGTGAAAGCAGGAGCCGCCTGAAAGGCGGCTGCGGCCAAGATTGGCCGCCCCACGGTGCAACCGAACTGCCAGTATTCTTTAAGGGACTATCTGTACGATGTACTAGGGCGCGCTACGCGCGCTTGGCGGACAGGCAAGTCCGCCGCAGGCTGCCAGCCTGCCCCACGACGTTGGTACTAAGTAGGCGCCGAATTTGAACCTTCGATACTATTGCCGCGCAGTGAACGAAGCCGCAGTATGAACTCATGGCAGACAAAGATCCAAGACTCGACCCAGCGGCGGAGCGGCGCGCGTCGAGGCGATTTGCAATCGAGCAGGAAGTGTCCTACAAGGTTCTGGACCACAGGGCCGCGGTCCCCGAGTGCGGCGCTGGGAAAACACTGGACATCAGCAGCAAAGGCGTGCTTTTCGAAACTGTGGAGCGCTTACGTCCCGGAAAGCGGGTGGAGGTGTCGGTGAACTGGCCGGCCCAATTGGAGGGGGGGTGTCCGCTCAAATTCGTGGCGGTTGGCAGGGTGGTGCGGGCCGATGAGACGCGCGCGGCCATGCACATCGAACAACATGAATTCCGCACCCGCCGCAACAAGGAGTTGCCCGCGATAGAGCCGGAAAGGCTATCCCGCGTCCGCGTGCCGTATTATTGAAGTTGGACCCCAGACTCGAGACGGATACCGCCGTAGATCAGTACCGCGCTTTGCTGGACGTGGCCGAATCGATTTCACGGAACCGGGACCTGCCCGCGTTGTTTGAAGATCTGGCGCAGCGTTTGCGCGGGGTGGTTCCGTTCGAGTATCTGAACCTGGTGCTGCACGTTCCCGAGCGCAATACCATGCGCCTGCGAGTGCTGACTTCCACGCGGCCCGCCGAACCGTCCTTCCTGGAAACACCGGTGGAGGAGACGCCCTCCGGGTGGGTTTGGCAGACGCAGCGGCCGCTGGTGATCCACGATATCGACCAGGAGACGCGCTACCCCAAGATCATGCAGTTGCTGCGGGAGCATGGGGTGCGGTCCTGCTGCGTGCTGCCGCTGACCACGGCGCAGCGGCGCTTGGGGGCCATGGGACTGGGTGGAGCGGAGCCTTCGGCTTTCGCCCACGCGGACCTTGAATTCCTGGCGCAGGCCGCCCGGCAGGTGGCCGTGGCGGTGGAGAACGTTCTCAACTACGAAGCCGCGCAATGCTATCAGGCGGAACTGGCGCGCCAGCGCGACCGCGTGCAGATGGTGCTCGACGTCACCAATGCGATGGTGGCGAACCTGGATCTGCGCGAGCTGTTCCAGGCGGTCTCGGAACTGTTGCGGCGCCTGATCCGGCACGAGTATGCCAGCCTGGTGCTGGTCGATCCGGCCAAGGGGCAACTGCGCCTGGAAGCGTTCGATTTCCCCGGCAGCAATAGCCAGATCCACGAGGTGCAAATGGCCTCGCTCGAAGATTCGCCCGCGGCCGATGCCATGCGCACGCGGCAGCCGCTGCTGTTGAATCGCATCGATGTCGAGCGCTTTCCTTCCGAGATCGTGCGCCGCTTGTTGGACGAGGGTTTGCAATCGGCGGTCTGCATCCCGCTGTTGCGCGGCGACCGGGCGCTAGGCACGCTCAATGTAGCCAGCATGCGCGAGGCGGCTTTCACGCCGGATGACGTGGCGCTGCTCACGCAGATCGGCAACGAGCTGGCCATCGCGGTGGAGAACGCGCTGGCCTTTCGCCAGATCGAGGGACTGAAGGACAAGCTGGCGGAGGAGAAGCTGTATCTGGAAGACGAGATCCGCACTGAATACGATTTCGAGGAGATCGTGGGCGAGAGCCAATCGTTGAAACGCGTGCTGCGCGATGTGGAGACGGTGGCGCCCACCGATTCGACGGTGCTGATCCAGGGTGAAAGCGGCACGGGCAAGGAGCTGATCGCGCGCGCCATCCACAATCTGAGCGCGCGGCGCCAGCGCACGTTTGTGAAAGTGAACTGCGCCGCCATCCCGACGGGCTTGATCGAGAGCGAACTGTTCGGCCATGAGAAGGGCGCGTTCACCGGGGCCATCAGCCAGAAGATCGGGCGCTTCGAGCTGGCCGATAAGGGCACGCTGTTTCTCGACGAGATCGGCGACATCCCACTGGAGTTGCAACCCAAGCTGCTGCGCGTGCTGCAGGAGCGCGAGTTCGAACGGCTGGGGAGCACGCGCACGGTGAAGGTGGACATTCGGCTGGTGACGGCCACCAATCGCGACCTGAGCCAGATGATCGCCAGCCGCGAATTTCGCGAGGACTTGTTCTACCGGCTGAACGTGTTTCCCATTACGCTGCCGCCTTTGCGCGAGCGGCGGGAAGATATTCCGCTGCTGGCGAGGTACTTTACGCAGAAATACGCGCGGCGCATGAACCGGGCGATCGAGACCATTCCAAGCGAGGCCATGGAAGCGCTGACCAACTGGAACTGGCCGGGCAATGTGCGGGAACTCGAAAACCTGATCGAGCGGGCCGTGATTCTGACGCGCGGCGCGGCGCTGCACGTACCGCTGGCGGAGTTGCGCAACGGCGGCGAGGCGGCGCCTGCGACGGGGACGCCGACCACGTTGGAGGAGGCCGAGCGGGAACATATCCTGCGCGCGTTACGGGAGTCGAAGTGGGTGGTGGGCGGGCCGGCGGGGGCGGCGGTGCGATTGGGGCTGAAGCGGACCACGCTGCAATCGCGCATGCTGAAGCTGGGGATTAGGCGGGGCGGGTAGTGCTGCGGAGGCTGCCGCAGCGCACGACGCTGCCCCGCAGAGCAGCATAGCCGCAAGCAAGAAGAGGCGGCCTGAGAGGCCGCCGCAGGCCGGGGGCCTGCCCCACGAAGAATATTTATCGGGCAGGGAGGGTTCTACGTGAAGCGGTTACGATTGGTTTTCATAGCGATTGCGGTTCCCGCGTTGGCGGAGACCGTAGTGATTGACTCCGCCGGTGCGAGCCATCCATTTCCGCATTTCTGGGAGCAGGTTTTTGGTTCGGGCCGCGCCAACCTGGCGTTGCGCGAGAGCTACCGGCGCGACCTGCGCGCGATGCGGAGCGCCACCGCCATCCAGTACGTTCGCTTCCACGCCATCTTCCACGACGAGAACGGCGTGTACGACGAAGATGCGCAAGGCCGGCCGGTCTACAATTTTTCCTACGTGGACCAGATCTACGACGGGCTGCTCGAAGACGGAGTGCGGCCCTTCGTCGAGCTCAGCTTCATGCCCAGGAAGCTTTCCGCGGCGCCGCCCGTGGTGTTCCCCTTCTGGTACAAGCCGCTGGTTTCGCCGCCCAAGGACTACGGCAAATGGGGCGAGTTGGTCCGCGCGTTCGCGCAGCACCTGGTGGACCGCTATGGCATCGACGAAGTGGCCGAGTGGTACTTCGAAGTGTGGAACGAGCCTAACATTTTGTTTTGGGCGGGCAAGCCGCCGGAGTCCACCTACTATCAGCTCTATGCGGCGGCGGCCGGGGCGCTGAAGGGCGTCGACCGGCGGCTGCGCGTGGGCGGTCCGGCGACGGCGCAGGCGGCCTGGGTGGACCGATTGATCGCGTACGCGGCGAAGAACAACGTGCCGATCGATTTCGTATCCACGCATGTTTATGGCAACGACAGCGCGCGGGATGTTTTCGGCACAGATGAGAAAATCAGCCGGCGCGACATGGTGGCGCGGGCGGCAAGGAAGGTGTTCGACCAGGTGAAGCACTCGGCGCTGCCGGACCTGCCGATCCACTGGACGGAGTACAACGCCAGCTACTCGAGCGAGCCAGCCGTCACGGAAGCGCCGTTCATGGGGCCGTGGCTGGCCAACAACATCCGGGAATGCGACGGGTTGGTAAGCAGCATGTCTTACTGGACCTTCTCGGATGTGTTTGAGGAGGGGGGCGTGGTGAAGACGCCGTTTTACGGGGGGTTCGGCTTGTTCGCGGAGGGCGGCATCCCCAAGGCGGCATTCCACGCGTTCCGGCTGCTGCATCAACTGGGGACCGAACGCCTGACCGTGGATTCGGAGTCGGTATTGGCGACGCGCCGCGCGGATGGCGCGCTGGAGGTGGCCGCGTGGAACTATGCTGCGCCGGAAGAGGCGGGCTCGCCGACGGAATTGTCGCTGCTGTTCAAGGGGCTGACCGCCGGCAAACACACGGCCCGCATCGAACGGGTGGACGCGGAGCATGGCTCGCCGCTGAAGGCATGGGAAGACATGGGACGGCCGGCTTCCCCTTCGCGCGCGCAAATCGCAGCACTGCGGAGCGCGGGGCAGCCTGGCGTTCCGGAGACGATGGAGATCGGCGGCGACGGTTCGTTGAAGCTGAAGCTGGGCGCGCACTGCCTGGCGCTGGTGGAGGTGCGCTGAGCGATCAAAGCAGGCGGCGGCCGGCAGCGCTGGTATCGTAACCGCCCAAGCCTTCGAGTTCGCGGCGAAAGCTGGCGCGGTTCAAGGTGTCGAGCAGCGCGGCGACGGGCGGGTAGTCCAGGTGCGGGCGGCGAATGGCGAGGTCGTAACGCTCGGTGGCCAGCGGGATGAAGTCCAGACCGAAGACGCGGGCGGCGGCGCGTGTGGCGATACAGCAATCCGCGTCGCCGGCGCGCACCTGCCAGGCGGCCTGAAGATGCCCGGCGGCCAGGCGATCGTATCCGCGAACCTTTTCGCCGGCCAGACCCAGACGATCGAGATGCGCATCGAGCAGGAGGCGGCTGCCGGCGCCGGTTTCGCGATTCACGATGGCTACGTCGCGACGGGCGAAGTCGGCGACCGAGCGGATGGATTTGGGATTGCCGGGGGGCAGCACCAGGCCTTCCTCCCAGACTGCCAGCGAGATCACCGCTACGCTATTCCGCGCGAAGAGGCGATGAATGGCCGGCAGATTCGATTCGCCGCTGGCCTGGTCGCGGAGATGCGTACCGGCCACGTGGACGACTCCCTGCTTCAGCAGCGCCAACGCCTGCGAGCTATTGCGTTGCGCGACGACCAGTTCGACTCCGGCGCGGAGCACGTGGCGGGCGAGCACGGAGATGCCCGGATCGCAGCCGGCGACGAGAATGCGGTTGGCCAGGTCGTATTCGGCGTGAAAGAGCTGGACCGTTCCTTTCGTGGGTTTGGCGGTGAGGGCGGGAGGGGCGACGTCGCCAAGCAGGACCGCATCGGCGGTGGGCAGATACCAGGGGAGCGGCGACGGCGACGAGGCGATGGTGCGGCGGTCCACGCGGCAGAGTTGCATGGGATCGCCGGCGCGCGGGGGGTCCGGCTGGGGCAGCAGCGTCACCTGTTGGGTGGGGAGCGGGGCGGCGGGCGCGGCGGACGGGAGCGAAAAGATGTCTTCCACGTTGACTTCGAGGGTGCGCGCCAGGCGCAGGGCGACGGCGGTGTTCGGCACATAGCTGCCGGATTCGATGGCGTAGACGGTCTGGCGGCTGATGCCGGCGCGTTGGGCGAGATCGGCTGCGGAGAAGCCGCGCTTCTGGCGGTGGGCCGTCAGGTGGTTGGCGATGGGGCGGTTGTCTTTCATTGCTACCATTGTGGCAGCAGAGTTGAGAGATCGGAAGGTTTTTGACCGGCGAGGAACGGGAGCGGTATTCACGGCAGATTCTGTTTGCGGGCCTGGGCGAGGAGGGCCAGGAGCGGCTGCTGCGGGCGCATGCGGCCATCGTCGGTTGCGGCGCGCTGGGGAGTTTCCAAGCGGCGGCGCTGGCACGGGCGGGCGTGGGACGGCTCACCATTATTGATCGGGACTATGTTGAGCCGAGCAATCTGCAGCGGCAATGGCTGTTCGAAGAATCCGACGCCGCCGAAGCTCTGCCGAAGGCGGTGGCGGCGGAGCGGCGTCTGGCGCGCATCAATTCGTGGGTTCAGGCGCGTGGGGTGGTCGCCGATCTGACGCCTGCGAATGTTGAAGAGCTGGTGGGCGAGGCGCAGGTGATCCTGGATGGCACCGACAACTTCGAAACCCGCTACCTGATCAACGATTTTGCGCTGAGCCGCGGGATTCCCTGGATCTACGGCGCGGCGGTGGGCAGCTACGGACTGACTATGCCGGTGATTCCGGGACGGACGGCGTGCCTGCGGTGTGTGTATCCCGATCCGCCCGCCGGAGCGCAGCCTACCTGCGAAACGGCCGGCGTGCTGAACTCCATTACCGCGGTGATTGCCGCGTTGCAGACGGCCGATGCGCTGAAGATTCTGGCGGGCCGGACGGACGCCGTGCGCGCGCGCCTGACGACGGCGGACGTGTGGGAGGGCGGCGTCCGGCAGATCGAGCAGCCCTCGCCGGACCCGAATTGTCCGGCCTGCGGTGCGCGCGATTTCGTGCATTTGGAAGGCCGGCGGCGGGCGCCTGTCAGCTTGTGCGGGCGCAACGCGGTGCAGATCCACGAGCGCGCACGGCCGCTCGACCTGGTGCAGCTTAAGGCGGCGCTGGCGCCGCTGGGCGAGGTGCGGGCCAACGAGTTCGCGCTGCGGTTTGTGACGGGGCCGTATGAGATGACCATATTTCCGGATGGCCGGGCGATTATCAAGGGCACCACGGATATCGGGTTGGCGCGGAGTTTATATGCCCGGTTTGTGGGGGGGTGATGGGGGGAACTCACCCCTAGGCCTCTAGGCAGGCCACGAAAAACGATGGCCTGCCCCACGGCACTAGCGCGGCCGGCCGATGGACGTTTCCTCGCGAATAATCCCGGACATGGCAGCCAGGCGCGCGGGTTCAGGCATGCCGGCCGCGTTCAGGGAGGCATAAAGAGCCAGCGCCCGATCGCGCTCGCCCTCCGCCAGCAAACGCTCCGCGCACAAGAGGCCGGCGTCGGCTACGGCCATTCTGGTCATCCCCTGGGTCTTCGCAAGGGCAGCCTGCAGGTCCTCGATGGCAGACACGCCGCCAATGTTTCCCAACGCTGCGGCCGCCGCGCGGGCGACATAGGGGTCGGCGCCGTATATCATCTTCGCCAGAGCAGGTCCGGCTTGGGCATCCCTGCGTTTCCCGATGGAGTTGATTACGCCGATCAGGAGATTGCCTTTGAGCTTCGGCAACGGGGCACGCAGAGCCTCATCGGCAGTTGGATCGGCGATCGGCTCGAGGCCATAGCGTGCGTACGTGCCCAAGCGCTCATTGCCGAGCAGAGACGCGAGCGCCGGCACTGCCTCTTTCGCCCCAAGCTCGCCGATCCGCTGGCAAGCCTTGGCCTTCTGGAATTCCGGCGATCCGGCGTCGGTGAGGATGCCGATGAGAGCGGCAGCATCCATCCTAGCGATGCCGCCCTCCTGAAACTCGGGCGGAGGCGCCGGTGCAGGTTGTGTCTTTTGCTGCATGGTATGTCTCCTTGGCTCAGACTCGCCACGGCTCGCGCAACGCGCGCGACCGCATCCGATTGGCGATATCGTCGTTGGTGAACTCCCGCTTGCTGGGGTCCCAGGTCAATTTCTTGCCGCGCTGGAATGCGATGAAAGCCGCGTGGCACACAATATGCGAGTTGGCCGCCGCGGCTGCGCTGGCGCGGGGCAACTGACGCGTCTTGATGGAGCGAAGCAGGTCTTCCACATGATTCACCAGTGCAAGACTGGCCGACTCGGTGGGCCGCAGCAGCGGCTTGATGTTGGCGGAGCATGCGATGCGGGTGGCGTCGCCGGTCTCCACCCAGCCCTGGTCGCCTTCTATGCGGAAGCTGCAGGAGCCGGTTTTCAAGCTGCCATCCCAGCCGTCATCGCGCATCACCAGGTTCACTCCATTCGCATATTTGCAGAGGACCTGGTAGGGGCCGGTGTTGGCGCCGACGGGCTGGTACTCCACTGGCTGCGTGTCATCGAGCTCCGCCGCCCATTGGCACAAATCCACGGTGTGCGATCCCCACTCGAGGATGCCGCCTCCATGAAAATCGTAATAATTGCGCCAGCCGCCTCGCACATATTCGGAGTTGTAGGGACGCCAGGGAGCGGGTCCCAGCCAGCGATCCCAGTCGAGCACCTCGCGGGGGGGCGGCGCCTCGGCGGCGAGCCAGTCGCGGCTGGGAAGGGGCGGCCAGTTGACCGAGGGGCCGACGTTGGCGTAAAGAGTTTGCAGCTTGCCGAGGGCGCCGGACTTGAGCAGGTCCTTGCAGAGCTGGAAGTTGGCGCCATTGCGGCGCTGGCAGCCGGCCTGGTAGATGCGGTTGTACCGGCGGAAGGCATCGGCCAGCGCCCTACTCTCCTCGATCGACATGGAGCAGGGCTTCTCGCAATACACATCCTTGCCGTGCTGTGCGGCGAGGATGGCGAGAGGAGTGTGCCAGCGGTCGCCGGTGGCAATCAGCACGGCATCGATGTCGGGACGGGCGAGCAGCGCGTAGTGATCGTCGTACATTTGGCAGTCGTGGTTGCCATACTTCTGGTCGACCATGGACTTGACTGCTTCGCGCCGCTCATTGCGGACATCGCAGACCGCGACGAATCGCGCCTGGCTGAAGTTGAGCAGTTTGCCGAGGTCGTGTTCCCCGCGGGCGCCAATGCCGATGCCGCCGAAAACAATCTTGTCGCTGGGCGCAACGGCCCCCGCCCGCTGGCCGAGCACGACGCTACGGGCGACGATGGGTGCGAGGGCGGTCTTGAGAATCTGGCGACGGGTAGTCATGGTAGTGTCAACACGGATTTTATCCCGATTTGGTGCGTTACGCTGAACAGCATGAAGACCAACGCTGTGCGACTGCTGGATACAATGGGCGTCCGGTACGAGTTGCGCGAGTACGAGGTGGATCCGGCGGTCTTGGATGCCGAGACGGTGGCTCGCAAGATCGGGCTGCCCGCGGAGAGCGTGTTTAAGACGCTGGTGGCGCGCGGGGACCGAAACGGCGTTTGCCTGGCGGTGGTACCGGCGAACATGGAATTGGATGAAAAAGCGCTGGCGCGGCTCACCGGCGATCGGAAGACCGAACTGGCGCCGCTTAAAGAAGTGCAGCCGCTTACCGGATATATCAGGGGTGGGGTGACCGCACTGGCGTGCAAGCGGAAATATCCCGTGTTCGTCGACGATACGGTGGAACTGTTCGATGTGATTTCCGTTTCGGCGGGCGTCCGGGGGACCCAGATCCTGCTGCGGCCCACGGATTACGTCGCGGCCGTCGATGGCACCCTGGGCGCTATCAGCCGGCGGAAACAGTAGTCCGATGACCGGGCGATTATTAAGGGCCGTGGATATCGGAACGGCTCGCGGCCTGCGGCGGCTTCTTTGTTGTAGAAGGCGATGGCGGCAATCTTCCGCATTAGATCTCGGCCGCCACGCTCAGAAAGCCTTCAATCACACGGAGCAGTTCTGGAACGTCGCGTAAACCGACGATCTGCTTCCAAGGCAGATCTGCCATTTGGGCGCGCATCTCCGGGGAGATGCGCTTGGCGGCCTCGCCGATGATTTCGAGATTCCGCATCACTGCATCCTGGTAGACAACGTTGCCGAAGAACTCGTCCCGGCCTGCTCGGACACAGTCTCCGACGCGTTGACATCGCTCGCGAATGTGATGCAGATAAAGGAGCTGGCTTTTCATAGCGGCACGGCTTCGCGCAGAACTTCGTCCTTAATGAACCAGTGAAGGCCCCGTTCGCTGCCGATGTCAACGGTGACGCCCAGCAACTCTTCAAGATCCTGCTTGAGCCCCACGACATCCAGGAGGCTACGGTCCGACTCCCACTCAACGAGCAGATCCAGATCGCTGCTGGCCGTGGCCTGGCCCCTGGCCACCGAACCATACACCCGGATACTGCGCGCGCCGTGCCGGTGCGCCGCATCCAGGATGGCCGCCCGCTTTTCATGGCGCAAGTCGTCCAATGACACCATACCCTCCAGTATCTATCAAACCACCAGCCACAGCGCTCAAGGCTCGTCGTGTTACCCTTAGATTTCCCTATGAGTAACATCCAGATTACCCTGCCCGACGGCAGTCAACAGTCCGTCGAGGCGGGGAGCCGGCCCATCGATATCGCCCGCGCCATCAGCCCCCGCCTGGCCGACGCCGCCATCGTCGCCAAGGTGAATGGCGATTTATACGATCTGACTCGCCCCCTCGAAACCGACGCCACCCTCCAGATCCTCACCGCCAAGGACCCCGCCGCGCTCACGGTCTACCGCCATTCCACCGCGCACCTGCTTGCCGCGGCCGTGCTGGATCTGTTCCCCGAAACCAAGCTAGGCATCGGCCCGCCCATTGACACCGGCTTCTATTACGATTTCGACCGGCCCACCGCCTTCACTCCCGAAGACCTCGAGAAGATCGAGAAGCGCATGTGGGAAATCCAGGCGCGCGACCTGCCCTACGAGCGCATCCTCACCCCCAAAGACGAAGGTCTGCGCAAATATGCCGACGACTGGATGAAGAAGGAACTCATCGAAGAGCGCGCCGGCGACGTCTTCAGCCAATACACCCTCGGCCCGCATTTCATCGATTTCTGCCGCGGCCCGCACCTGCCCTCCACGTCCAAGGTCAAGGCGTTCAAGCTGCTCTCGATCGCCGGCGCCTACTGGAAGGGCGACGAAAAAAACAAGCAGTTGCAGCGCATCTATGGCACCGCGTTCTTCAGCAAGAAGGATCTCGACGAGTATCTCGCCAAGCTCGAAGAAGCCAAGAAGCGCGACCACCGCAAGCTCGGCAAGGAGTTGGACCTTTTCAGTATCCAGGAACTCGCCGGACCCGGCCTGATCTTCTTCCATCCCAAGGGCGGCATCGTGCGCCGCCAGATCGAAGACTGGATGCGCGACCAGTACATCAAGCGCGGCTACTCGCTGGTCTACACGCCGCACGTGATGCGCGCCGAGTTGTGGAAGACCTCGGGCCACTACAATTTCTACGGCGACAACATGTTCAAGCGCATGGAGCTGGATGACGCCGAATACCAGCTCAAGCCCATGAACTGCCCCGGCCACATCCTGATCTATCGCGACAAGCCGCACAGCTACCGCGACCTGCCCGTGCGGCTCGGCGAGCTGGGCACCGTGTACCGCTATGAGCGCTCGGGCGTCCTGCACGGCCTGCTGCGCGTGCGCGGATTTACGCAGGACGACGCGCACATCTTCTGCGCGCCCGAGCAGATCGAAGACGAGATCGTCGACTGTCTGCAGTTCGCTATAGACACGCTGCACACCTACGGCTTCGACGAATACGAAGCGGAGCTTTCCACCTGGGACAACGGCGCCAGCGGCAAGTACGATGGCTCGCCCGAACAGTGGAAGCTGGCCGAAGACGCGCTCGCGAAAGCCACCGCGCGGCTCGATATGAAGGTGAAGGTGATGCCCGACGAGGCTGCCTTCTACGGACCCAAGATCGACGTGAAGCTGGTGGACGCCATTGGCCGGCTGTGGCAGCTATCGACGGTGCAGTTCGATTTCACCCTGCCGCGCCGCTTCGGGCTGGAGTACATCGCCGAAGATGGCAAGGCGCACCAGCCCGTGATGGTGCACCGCGCCCTATACGGTTCGGTGGAGCGCTTCTTCGGCATCCTGCTGGAGCATTACGCGGGCGCGTTTCCGGTGTGGCTGGCGCCGGTGCAAGCCATCGTGCTGCCCATCACCGACCGCCAGTCGGATTACGCCCGTTCGGTCCGCGACCAGTTGGATGCAGCCGGTATTCGCGCCACCGTGGATGATCGCAGCGAGAAGGTTAACCTGAAGATCCGCGACGCGCAGTTGCAGAAGATCCCCTACATGCTGGTGGTCGGGGGCCGCGAGGCGGAGAGCGGCCAGGTGGCGGTGCGTCATCGCAAGCACGGGGACAAGGGAGCCAAACCCGTCGCCGATTGCATCGCGGAGATCCGAGGGCTGATCGATTCCAAGGCTGTCACTGAGTAAATTCGTCGCGGACTTGCTGGGCTTGGGCGGTTAGGCCAATGTGCGAGTATATGCCGGCAGCCAGTTCGGAGGCTTCGCGCGCGAGGCTCACGTTGTGCTGGAGTGTGGCTAGCTTGGCCATGGACGCGAGGCTGTTGGCTTCGCCAAGACGATCACCGGTTTGGCGGAAGATGGGCAGAGCTCGCTGATAGAGTTGTTCGGCCTCGGCGTAGCGTGCCTTCGCGCGAGCAACATCGCCGAGGCTCTTGAGGCAGTTAGCTTCCCCAAACCGATCCCCGATTTGGCGGTATATCGGTAGCGCCTGCTGGTAAAGCTCAGCGGCCTCGGCGTAGCGGGCCTGCCGGAGCGCCACGTCGCCCAGGCCCTGCACGCAATTGGCCTCGCCCAGACGTGCCCCGATTTGGCGGAAGATGGGCAGCGCTTGATGGTAGATCTCAGCGGCCTCGGCGTAGCGGGCCTGCTGAAGCGCCATATCTCCCAAGCCTTGTAGGCAGTTGGCTTCGCTCAAGCGTGCCCCGATTTGGCGGAAGACAGGCAGCGCCTGCTGGTAGAACTTCTCGGCCTCCGCGTAGCGATCCTGCTGGAGCAATGCGTCGCCCAGGCTTCGGATGCAATTGGCCTCGCCTAGTCGATCCCCGATTTCATTGTAGATCGGCAGGGCCTGTTGGTAGAGCGCCCGGGCCTCGGTGTAGCCGGACCGCTGGAGCGCCACATCGCCAAGACTCCTTATACAGTTGGCTTCGCCCAGGCGATCCCCGATTTGGCGGTGGATGGGCAGCGCCTGCCTATAGAGCCTCTCGGCATCGGCTCCGCGGCTCTGCATGCGGGCCACATCACCCAGGCTCCTCAGACAGTTGGCCTCGCCCAAGCTAGCCCCGATCTGGCGGTAGATCGGCAGGGCCCGCTGATAGAGCTTCTCTGCCTCGGCGTAGCCGGCCTGCCGGAGCGCCACGTCGCCCAGGCTCAGGAGGCAGTTGGCCTCGCCCAGGCCAGCTCCAATTTGGCGGTAGATGGGCAGGGCCTGTCGGTAGAGCGTCTCGGCATCCGCGTAGCGGGCCTGAGCAAGCGCCACCTCGCCCAAACCCTGTAGGCAGTTGGCCTCGCCCAAGCGATCCCCGATCTGGCGGAAGATGGGCAGCCCCTGCTGGTAGAGCTTGTCGGCCTCTGTGGAGCGGTCCTGCAGGCGCGCGAGATCGCCGAGGCCGTGCAGGCAGTTTGCCTCGCCCAGGCGATCCCCTATTTCACGGAAGATTGGCAGGGCCTCCCGGTAGAACTCCTCGGCATCAGCGCAGCGGTCCTGCATGCGCGCCATATCGCCAAGGCCGTGCAGGCAGTTGGCCTCGCCCGAACGCGATCCGAGTTGGCGGTAGATACGTAGTGCCTGTTCATAGAGGTACGCGGCATCCGCGTAGCGGTCCTGCATGCGCGCCACATTGCCCAGGCTCCGGACACACTTGGCCTCGCCCCCGAGGTCTCCGATCTTCCGATAGAGCGCCAACGCACGCTCGAAATGCTCGCGGCCGTCGTCAGCGGTCCCTTCAAACTCGGATGCTCGTCCAAGCTGGTACGATACCGCCGCCAGCACTGGAAGATCCAGCTCTGCGGCTGTCTCCATCTCCTTCAGCACGTGCCGAAGAATCTCAGCGCGCTCGTGCTTCTCGCGCAGTCCAAGGTTCCAGTCGAAACCATCCCGCAGGCGGTCAAGCGTGGAGCGCGCGTGTTCCGACTCCCCCACGAAATGGTACGTGCCCGAGCGGATCGCCCAAAAATCCGGAGCCCGCGACATCAACTCCCGCATGCCGAATTCGGCGACCCAGAAAACCACGGGACAGGTAAACCGTTTGGCCAGGTAGCTGCGGTTCAGATTCAAAATGTCGAGAGCCGGTGAATCACGGGCCGCGGGATCGAACATCGTATCCAGCCCGAAAACGAATATCGCATCCGGGTGACCTTCGCCGACCGCGTCCAGAAGCTGCGTCACCACGCCGTGCACTACTGTGCCATCTTCCAGGGGTGGCCGCAGCGTGAGCCGAAGAATGTTCTTTTGCGGGAAGCGGGCCAGCAGATCTTCCACTAGGCGGTTGCGCAGAGACGCATGGTTGACGCGCACAAAGGCCAGCGTAAAGCCGCTGGCCAACTCAAGCATTCGCCGAAGCGCGGCGAACTCGACCTGGTTCTCCGGTGAAAGAATGGCCGGAGCGGAAATGGCGGCCATACTACACGCCTCCCGGAACGGCCGCGATCAACGCGTTCCAATCGTACCAGACGCCGGACTCGTCTTCATAAGGCAGCGCCATCAGATTGCCGAGCAGCAGGTTCCAAAGCTCAGGGTCATCGCTGAAGGCCGCTTTGGACTTGTGTACCGCGCGTAAAGCTGCCCGGTGCTTGGGCTGCAACGCAAGCGAGAGATCGATAGCCTGCCGCCGGATCGTGCGGTCGGCTATCTCGCGGGTTATCGGCAATTCGTCGCAACGCTCGATAGCCGAGCGCAGCAGGATGAACAGGCTTCGAATGTAGCCGCCGGAAACCCGGCAAAGCTGCTCCAGCACGTCGTCTTCGAAAACCTGCTGCGGGTTCGCCTCGGTTTTAGCGATGCGCCGGTGGACGATCCGGCACAGCGCGCGGATTCCGTCCGGGGAGTCTCCGCCATCGCGCTGCGAAACCGGAATCAGGGGCAGAAGGAGAGTCTCGCAGCCGTAGGCTGCCTTCAGAAGAAGATGCGCGTCGCTAAACGCCAGTTCGATGGGGACCGTATACAGCACGTGGCAGCCCAGGGAGCGTAGGATGGCGGCGTGGTCCAGGTATATGTTTCGCTGATTGGTGAGCCCCTGCTCGTTGATGACCTTCTGCGGGATACGATCAAGCTGGTCCACGATCACAAGGATGTCTTCGCCGCGTCCGTTCGCCTTCAGCCATACACGCGCCTTGGTGAGGACCGCCTTGTTGATCAGATCGTAGATCGTGGGAAGATGTCCCTCAATCAACTTTCGCAGAGTGGGACGCGCCCGCGGCACGTCCTTTAATACCAAGCCAAACTCGGCGATGCCCGTCGGCACTTTAATGCTCTGGAATTCCACCTCGCTGTTCAGCAGATCCTTGATCTCGCCGAAAAACTGCTCGAACTTCGCCCGGCCGAGCCCGAAGCCGGCGTCATTCAGATCGTCCACAAGCTGGCGGACCATATGAAAAATGATGTCCGGCGCCTGGATGTCCTGCAGGTCCAACCATTGCTCGACCTCCAGCAGCGAGACAAACATCGGCCGTCCAGCCTCGCCATTTTCCAGCATGTGCTTGACCCGCTTCAGCTCGGTGGTCTTCCCAACGCCGCGATGGCCTGTAAACATTCGGCAAACGGGTATTTCAGACCGGGCGATGCCCCGCGCCAGCAGCTTCTTAATATCGTCCGGAGCCAGCGCCTTCTCCTCCTGCCAATTCACGTACAGATCCGTCTCCTCCACCTCCAGAGGCCGCGCCGGATCGAACTGGCCGTAAAGCGCCCGCAGAACATCCATCGTTTCGATTGTACAGCACCCCGCCTTGTGTTTCGCCTCGGCCCTATGCTATTGTCGATCTCTAACTGGGGAAAACACATCCATGGCATACGTAATAGCAGAACCCTGTATCGGAACCAAAGACACCGCCTGCGTGGACGCCTGCCCGGTGGACTGCATCCATCCCAAGAAGGATGAAGCGGGCTACGCCGAGGCTGAATTGTTGTACATCGACCCGGTCGAGTGCATCGACTGCGGCGCCTGCGTGCCGGTCTGCCCGGTCTCGGCGATTTTCGCGCTCGACGACCTGCCGGAGAAGTGGTCGGAGTTCACCGCCAAGAACGCCGCCTACTACGGCCGGTAGGTGGCGCTGGACGTGTCGGTCTCCCAGACCCGCACCTGGCCCAACTGCACGGGCGTACTCTGTCCGAGCCCGCCGCTGATCTCGTCGTAGAAGTACTTGGCCATGTTTTCGGCGGAAGGGTTTAGCACGTCGAAGGGCGCCAGATCGTTTAGATATTGGTGGTCCAGCCGGTCTACCACCGTCTGCATCAGCTTCTTCACCACCACGAAATCCACCAGCAACCCGATGGAATCCAGTTCCGGACCGCTGAATGTCACCTGCACCCGGTAATTGTGGCCATGCACGTTTTCGCACTTGCCTTTGTAATTCCGCAGCGCGTGTCCGGCGGCGAAGGTATCTTCCACGGAAACTTCAAACATCGAAAAACCTCTCCACGTCTGTGATTTTGGTGGTAAAGCCGTAATCCGGCAGGCTGTCGAAAAACACCTGGCCGTAGCGCTGCTTGGTCACCCGGTTATCCAGCAGGACCAGCACGCCGCGGTCCGACCGGCTGCGGATCAGCCGGCCGAAGCCCTGTTTCAGCGCGATGGCCGCCTGCGGCACCTGGTAATCGTAGAACGGGTTGCCGCCCTCGTCGCGCAGCTTTCGCACGCGCGCTTCCACAATTGGGTCGCTGGGCACGGCGAATGGCAGCCGGTCGATGATCACGCAACTCAACTGGTCGCCGGGGACGTCCACGCCCTGCCAGAACGACGCCGTGGCGAACAGAATGCAGTTTGGCGTCGCGCGGAATTCCTCCAGCAACGCGGTGCGCGGCCCGGTGCCTTGCAGCAGCGTCGGGTAATCGATGTCCAGCGAAATCCGGTCGTACATCAGGCGCATCTGCTGATAGCTGGTGAACAGGACGAAGGCGCGCCCGCGGCTCAGCTTCAGCAATTGGGTCACTTCGATGGAGGCTTCCTTGGAAAAGGCGGGGCTGCGCGGATCGGGCAGGTGCTGCGGCACATACAACAGCGCCTGCTTCTGATACTGGAAGTGGCCGGGCACCACCAGCGTGCGGGTCTGCTCGATTCCCAGACGCTTCTTGACGAAGTCGAAGCCGCCGGCCACCGCCAGCGTCGCCGAAGTCAGGACGCACGTGTCCACGGTATCGAAGAGGCGCTCGGCCAGCAGCGGCGCGACATCGATGGGCGTGGCCTGCAAAAAGAAGCCGCGGCCGCGGCGCTCCGCCCAATACACGTAGGACTGGTCGTCGCTCTCCAGCACGAACCGCAGGGCGTGTCCCAACTCCACCACGCGGCGCTGCAGGGGGATGATCTCCGTCGGCGGATCCTTCAGCAGCTTCAAGTGGGAGCCGATCAATTCCAGCGCGGAGTGCAGGTTGCGGTAGACCTCTTCGTTGCGCTCCACAAACTCGGCACGCCCGGTGAATGCGGCACGGCCCTCCGGCGCCGGCAGCACGGAAAACAAGTGCGTGCCCAGCTCTTCGAAGCGATCCAGGATGCGATCCAATTCCGCCGAGCCGAATTTCTTGGCGCCGGCCACGGCCGAGACGTCCCGCCGCAACTCCTGGAAGCGGTAATTGCTCACGGAGACGCCGAAATACTGCCCGGCCACGTCCTCGATTTCGTGCGCTTCGTCGAACACCACCGCGTGATATTCGGGCAGGATGCCGCCTTCGGTATCGCCGTCCTCGAGGACCTCCTTCAGCGCCAGGTCGGCGAAGAACAGGTGGTGGTTGACGATCACGATGTCGCTGGCATGCGCGCGCTGGTGCATCAGGGTGAGGAAGCAGCGGTCGAACTGCTTGCACTTTTGGCCGGTGCAAAGATCGCTGCGCGCGTCCACTTTGGCCCAGGCGCTGCTCGATTCCGGCAGCTTCTTGATCTCCGCGCGGTCGCCGAATTCGGTGGTCTGCTCCCAGGCCTGGATCACCTGGAAGTCGGCGACTTCCTCCAGGCCGGTCAGCACCGCCTCGCGGTCGGCGTCGTAGATCTTCTGCCGGCAGGCGTAGTTGTTGCGGCCTTTCATGTAGCAAACGCGCAGCGGGCGCGGGAAGTGCTGCTGGAGAAAGGGAATGTCCTTGAAGAAAAGCTGCTCCTGCAGGTTCTTGGTGCCGGTAGAGACCACGATGCGCTTGCCGGAGAGGATCGCGGGAACCAGGTAGGCGAGCGTCTTGCCGGTGCCCGTGCCGGCTTCCACGATCAGATGTTTGCGGTCCGCCAGCGCCGATTCCACCGCTTCGGCCATGGCCAACTGGCCGGGACGGTATTCGTAATTCGGATGCCACTTCGAAAGCGCGCCGTGCCGCGAGAAGAACCGGTGCACGCTGGGAGCGGCTTTGACATCGGTGGACATGCCGGGGTTAATTCGATTGTAGCGTGGTGACAGACGCCTCAGCCCGCGCCGCGGGGCTGGCCCACTTGAGGTGCTTAACGGTTTGGGGGAAACCGCTCCCTTACGGTCGCGGCTCGGCAACAGTCGCGTTGATTTCGCAAGGCCCAGTTGACCCGCGACCGTAAGGGAACGGTTTCTGTCAGTCGGGAATCACCAAAACCGTTAAGCCCCCGCCCCTTGCGCCCGGCTTTCCTTTTCGGGCATAATTGACATCACCGATGTTATGGCTCGCCTAGAGACAGGAGTTCGGGGTTGAGAGCGGCCTTGATTTCTGCCATCGCTCTGTGTGCCGAGCGGCGCTTTCAGAAGAACGCGCGGAAATTCTTGCAGGGTCTCTCCAGAGATGAATTGCAGTATATAGCGGAGTTTCTGGGCGCCTGCGTTCTGGAGTCTTTGGGGCGCTCCGCGCTCAGCCGGCGCGAGTTGGCCGATGGCATTGCCCACTTCGAACAGGTTCGGCGCGCGTCCCCGGACTGCGGCGGCGATCGGGAACATAAGATGATTCTGTTGCTGGAGTACCTGTGCCGCAGCCAGCTCACGAACTGCTCCCTGGCGGCGCCGGCCGGGCGGCTGTAGCCGGACCTATTCCGCCGCTTTTAGCTCCCGAATCCAGATGTTGCGATAGCGTACGGGCTGCCCATGGTCCTGCAACAGAAGCGGCAGTTTGGCCGGCGTCGCTTTGTAGGGCGGGCGCTTCATATAATCCGTAGGACCCGTCGGCATGGCGTGGTCTTGAGCCAGCACGCCGTTGAAGAGCAGCGTAACCGTGGCCGGCTCCAGCAGTTTCGAATCGGCCGCGAACCGCGGACCATGGAAGACGATGTCGTAGGTCTGCCACTCGCCCGGAGGACGGGCGGGGTTCACCAGCGGCGGATACTGGCAATAGATCGCGCCCGCCTGACCGTCGGCGTAGGTTTTGTTCCGGTTGGATTCCAGTACCTGGATTTCATATAACGAGTGCAGGTACACGCCGCTGTTGCCCGGCTCCTGATCTGCGCCGTGGGGCGGATTGGGGGTGGCCCACTCGACGTGCAACTGGCAGTCTCCGAAAGGCTGCTTGGTGACGATGTCGCCGGCGCCGGGCGCCACTTCGAAGTAGCCGTCGCGCAGTTTCCAGGCGATGGGCTTGCCGTCGTGCTGCTGCCAGGCGGAAAGATCCGTACCGTTGAAAAGTTGCACGGCATCGGAAGGAGCAGTGCCGGCATGCTGCTGGGTGCTGGGTTCGCCGGGCGTGACCATGACGGGCAAGGGCCGGCTGCGGTCGCCGGTCTTCCACTTGATTACGGGAACGGTTGCGGCGAAAGCGGTTAGGGCTATGGGCAAGAAGTATCGGATTCGCATTTCGCCCGATTTTAACACTGTGGGACGCGGACGGCGTCGAAAACGCGCTGGAGGGCGGCCAATTTTGGCCGCAGCCGCCTTTTAGGCGGCCAGAGCCGGCTGAAAGCCGGCTGCGGGCAGAATTGCCCGCCCTCCACTTCCCGCAAGGCCACTAACTGCCGCGCAGGCTGCCCCCCAGCGGGCATGCTCTTGACTGAAAGATAGGCTGTCCCGGTCGAAAGATAGATGCGGCTCAACAGGGGCTCAGTTCACGCAATGATATGATGAAGAGACCCGGGTGCTCGTGCGCCTTAGAGGATCAACCCGGTCTTCCCCGTGGGCAGATGTTAACCTTCCTCCTGGACAAGGACACCCAACCAATTCGTCATGGAGGTGACATGCAACGCCTTTTATGGCGGCTGTCGATGGCGTTTCTGTTGGCCGGTGGCTTCGCCGCCGTCTTCGGGCAGGCGGCCGTACAGAAGACGATGACGTGGCAGCAAGCGCGGGAGGAGTTCGAAAAGTCGAATCCCACCTTGCGGGCGGCACGCATCGGCATCGATGAATCGCGGGACGAAGAGATCACGGCCTATCTGCGTCCCAATCCGGATTTCACTCTCTCGACGGATGGGACTCAAATCTCCCGCTATCAAGGAGTCTGGCGGCCCTTCGCGGGCACTCAATTCTCGCCCAACATCAGCTACCTGCACGAACGCGAGCACAAGCGGGAACTGCGTCTGGAGAGCGCGCAAAAGGGAACCGGCATCGCGCAATCGCAACTGGCCGACCAGGAACGGAATCTGGTTTTCACCTTGCGCGGCGCGTTCGTGCAGGCCCTGCAGGCCAAGGCTGTGCGCGACCTGGCGAAGGAGAACCTGGCATACTTCGAGCATGAGCTTTCCATCAGCCAGGATCGCTACAAAGCGGGCGATATCGCGCGCGTGGATCTGGACCGTTTGGAGTTGCAGCTCCCGACATACCAGTCCGATCTGCAAACCGCGGAAGTGAACCTGCGGACGGCGAAAATCCAGCTCCTGCAATTGCTGAACGACAGGACCCCGATCGAGCAGTTCGACGTGCAGGGGCCCTTCGATTTCGCGGAGCGGATTCCGCCGCCGGACGAACTGCACCGCATCGCCATGGAAGAGCGTCCGGATTTGAAAGCCGCCGTGCAGTCCGTCGAGAAAGCGCAAACCGATTACAAGCTGGCGGTGGCCAACGGCTCAACCGATCCGACGTTCAGCGTTTGGGTGACGCACAACCCTTCGTTCAACAATCCGTACGACAACAATACGGTCGGCGCCAGTGTCGGCATTCCCTTGCGTATCTTCGATAAGAATCAAGGCGAGAAGGCCCGCACGCAGGTGGACATTACCCGCAATGAGAGGCTGCGAGACGCGGTCGAGGCGCAGGTTTTCAGCGACGTGGATACCGCCCATGCAACCCTGGCGAGTACGGTGACTCTCCTGCGGCCGTATAAGACGAAATTCCTGGAGACCGCCGCCAGGGTGCGCGATACGATCGCTTTTTCGTACCAGCACGGCCAGGCCGCGTTGGTCGACTATCTGGACGCCCAGAGAGATTACCGGGCCGTGCAGGTGAGTTATCTGAACCTGGTGGGTTCTTACTTGTCCGCCGCAAGTCAGTTGAATCTCGCGGTGGGCCGTGAGGTGATTCAATGAAGCGGCGCGAACTATTGAGGCTCGCACAATACGGTGACAGCTTTTGTGACAAATGTGCCCCTCTGCATCGGGCTGATGTGGGGCGGCCAATCTTGGCCGCAGCCGCCTTTTTAGGCGGCTCGGGCCGGCTGAAAGCCGTCCCCAGAGGGGACCCCGGGCAAAATTGCCCGCCCCACAAGGTCCGAGCCTCAATAAGTCTTCTGACCGTGTGCCTAGCTTCAGTGCTGGCAGGCTGTAACGCGCAAGGCAAAGGCGATCCCAAAGCCGAGGCTCCACCGCCGGCCGAGGTGGAGCACGTCCAGACCGCGGGCCTGTTCAAGGTGGACGACCCCGGCAAATTCCCGCTGGCGACCGCGGGCCAGATCGACGCGGCGCCCGAGTTGAATGTGACCGGGGTGGTCGGCGCCGATGTGTCGCGGACCATTCCGGTGATTACGCTGGCATCCGGCCGCGTGATCGAAGTGCTGGCCCGCTTGGGAGATACCGTAACCAAAGGCCAGCTCCTGATGAAGGTGCAGAGCGCGGATATCGCTGGGGCGTACTCGGATTACGAGCAGGCTATGGCCGACGTAACACTGGCCAAGGCGCAACTCGACCGCTCCAAGATTCTCTTCGAGAAAGGCGCCATCGCGCAGAAAGAGCTGGAAGTGGCCCAAGACACCGAGACGAAGGCTCAAGTCACCGTCAAGACCACGCTCGACCACTTGCATGTGCTGGGCGCGGATCCGGATCGCCCATCGGCCATTGTGGAGGTACGCGCTCCGGTTGCGGGCGTGATCACGGACCAGCAAGTGACCGCCGCCGCCGGGGTACAGGGATTGGCCTCTCCGAATCCATTCACCATCTCGGATCTCTCGCATATCTGGATTCTTTGCGATGTGTATGAGAACGACCTGGCGCAATTGCATCTGGGCGAGTACGCGGACGTGAAGTTGAACGCCTATCCGAAGCAGGTTTTCAAAGGGCGTATCGGCAATATCAGCCCGATTCTGGATCCTAACCTGCACACGGCCAAAGTCAGGCTCGAAATGGCGAATCCCGGATCGATGCGGCTGGGCATGTTTGTCACGTCGACGTTCCATGGCTTGCAGAAAGAGTCGCACGCCACGGTTCCATCGTCGGCCGTGCTGCATCTGCATGACCGCGATTGGGTCTATGTCCCGGCGGATGGCGGGCAGTTCCGGCGTGTGGAGGTGACCGGCGGGAAGATGCTGCCCGGCAACCTCCAGGAGATCGCCGGCGGCATCCGGCCGGGCCAAAAAGTGGTATCGAACGCCCTGGTCTTGCAAGCCACGGCGGAACAATAATACAGTAAAACATGACCAAAGAAGAGGTTCGCGCACGCATCGAAGAGATTGGCATCATCCCCGCCATCCGGCTTTCTTCCACTGAAGACGCACGGTTTGCCGCGGAGGCCGTCTATCGCGCCGGGCTGCCCATTGCCGAGATCACCATGACGGTTCCCGGAGCGCTAGGCCTGATCTCCGCGCTGCTGCGGGAGTTTCCGGACATGGTGGTAGGCGCTGGAACGGTGCTGGACGCGGATACGGCGCGGCGCGCGGTGGAAGCCGGCGCGCGATTTATCACCAGCACCGGAATGGACCCTAGCGTGGTGGGCCTGGCGGTTGAGGAAGGCGTCCTGGTGCTGCCGGGCGCACTGACGCCCACCGAGATTATCAACGCATGGAAGGCGGGCGCCGATTTCGTCAAAGTGTTTCCCTGCGCGCCGCTGGGCGGAGACAGCTATATCAGGGCGCTGAAGGTAGCCTTGCCGCAGATACGCCTGATCGCGGGCGGCGGCGTGCAGCAGCACACAGCCGGCCACTTCATCGCTGCGGGAGCCAGCGCCATCGGTGTCGGCAAAGAGTTAATCACCTATGAAGCGATTCGCCATCGCAAGTCGGAATGGATCATGGAACTCGCGCACCGCTTCATAGCCATTGTGAAGAATGCGCGTGCGCATACGCCGTCGGCCAATGTGGTGACCTTTAAATAGCGGCAAAATAGCGCGGCATAGCTTGAACTGAATGATTCGCGGTCTCGTCGATTTCTCGCTCAATAACCGCCTTCTGGTGGTGGCTCTCGCCATTCTGCTGTTCGCCTGGGGCATCATCTCATTCAAGAATCTCCCCATTGAAGCCTATCCGGATGTAGCTAATAACTACGTACAGATCATCACGCAATGGCCGGGCCGCGCGGCTGAAGAGGTGGAGCAGCAGGTCACCATCCCTATTGAAATCGTGATGAACGGGCTTCCCCACCTGGAGCACCTGCGGTCCACCTCGCTGTTCGGGCTCTCCAGCGTAATGCTGATCTTCGATGACGCCTCGGACAACGATTGGAACCGGCAGAAAGCGCTGGAACGGCTGTCGGAAGTCACCCTCCCCGAGAACCTGCAGCCGCAGATCGGGACGGACTACAGTCCCGTCGGCCAGATTTATTGGTACTCGCTGCAGAGCACCAATCCCGAGTACGACCTGATGGAATTGAAGGCTCTCGAAGATTGGGTTCTGGAGAAGCAGTTCAAATCGGTTCCCAACGTTGTGGATGTGTCGAGCTTCGGAGGCATCACCAAGGAATACCAGGTGGCGATCGACCCCAACAAGCTGGTGGAATACGCCCTGAGCATCGGCGATGTGGAGCAGCAGCTAACCAATAACAATGTCAATGCCGGAGGCAGTTTCATCCAGCAGGGCCTGCAACAAGTCAACGTGCGCTCGATCGGGCTCTTCGAAAACGTGCAGGATATCGGGAAGACCGTCGTTAAGACTCAGAACGGCACGCCCATTCACATTAGAGACATTGCGACGGTTATGCAGGGGCCGAAGATCCGGCTGGGCCGCATCGGAAAGGCCCTCCACCGCAAGGATGGCAAGATCGTCGAGGACGATGACGTAATCGAGGGCATCGTGCTGCTGCGGAAAGGCGCCGAATCCGATGCCACGCTGGACGCCATCCACGAGAAGGTGAAAGAGCTGAATGAGCACATTCTCCCCAAGGGCGTGAAAGTCGTTCCGTTCCTCGACAGAAGCGACCTCGTCCACTTCACCACGCACACCGTTCTGCATAACCTGACCGAGGGCATTATCCTGGTGGCCATTGTCCTGTTCCTGTTTCTGGGGAACGCTCGCGGCGCCCTGATCGTGGCCATCACCATTCCGTTTTCTCTTTTATTCGCATCGATCTGCCTGGACCTCAACCACATTCCCGCCAATCTGCTCTCGCTCGGCGCGCTGGATTTCGGCATGGTGGTGGATGGCGCGGTGGTGATGGTGGAGAATATCGTCCGGCATTTGGGGCACCAGGGCGGGCCGCCGCGGCCAGTGGTGGAGCGCATTCGCGAGGCGGCGCACGAGGTGCAGCGGCCCGTCTTTTACGCCATCGGGATTATCATCACGGCGTATCTGCCGATCTTCACGCTGCAGAGCGTGGAAGGGCGTCTGTTCAAGCCCATGGCCTGGACGGTGGCTTTTGCGCTGCTGGGCGCCCTGATCTTCTCCATGATTCTGGCCCCGGTGCTATCCAGCCTGGCGTTCGGACAGAACACGCGGGAGTGGCGTAATCCGGTGCTGGCGTGGCTGATAGGGCGCTATCGTGTGACGCTGCGCCTGGCCATTCGCGCCCGCTGGGTCACGGCAGGCGTGGCTGTGATCAGCATAGCGGTGGCCGGCTGGCTGGCCTCCAGCGGCATCATCGGTTCCGAGTTTCTGCCGCACCTCGACGAAGGCGCCATCTGGGCGCGAGGCACCTTGGCCCCCAGCACCGGCCCGGACGAGGGCAACCGGCTGATGACGCAAGCGCGACTGGTTTTGGCCTCCTTTCCGGAGGTCACGCAGGTGGTTTCGCAGGTCGGGCGCCCCGACGATGGCACCGATACCACGGGCTTCTTCAATACCGAATACTTCGTCGATCTGAAGCCCAAAAATCAGTGGCGGCCGGTGTTCAAGGAAGAGAAAGTCGAACTGATTGGCGCCATGGACCGCGAGTTGGAGAAAATTCCCGGCGTGCTTTGGAATTTCTCACAGCCGATTGCGGACAACATGGAAGAGGCGGTGAGCGGCGTTAAGGGCGAACTGGCCATCAAGATCTACGGCGACGACCTGGTGAAACTGGAACAGACGGGCGACCAGATCGTCAACGTCATGCGCAACATCAAGGGCGTCGAAGACCTGGGTCTGTTCCGCGTCATCGGCCAGCCCAATCTCAACTTCTCCGTGGACCGGGACCAGGCCGCCCGGTATGGGCTGAACGTGTCCGACGTTCAGGACGCCATCCAGACCGCGGTGGGAGGCAATGCCGTCAGCCAGGTCTTGCAGGGGGAGCGGCGCTTCGACCTGGTGCCGAGATTCACGGCGCCATATCGCGACACCAGGGAAGCCATCGAGAACGTTCGTTTGCTGGCGCCGACAGGGGAGCGCGTCTCGCTGGCGCAGCTTTCCAAAGCCGAGGTGAAGGACGGCGCCTCGGAAATCTATCGCGAAGCGAATTCCCGCTATGTGGCGATCAAGTACAGCGTGCGGGGCCGCGACCTTGGCAGCACCGTGCAGGAGGCCATTCGCGACGTGAACCGGCAGGTGAAACTGCCGGAGGGCTACACCATTAATTGGGCGGGGGAGTATGCCAGCCAGCAGCGCTCCCAAAAGCGGCTGATGATCGTGCTGCCCATCACCATCCTGGTGATCTTCGTCATCCTGTATACGATGTTCCACTCCTTCAAGTGGGCTACGCTCATGCTGGCCAATATCGCCATGGCGCCTTTGGGCGGACTGATGGCGCTCCTGATTACCGGGACGCACTTCAGCGTCTCGTCCGGCGTGGGATTCCTGGCGCTTTTTGGCGTTTGCGTTCAGACGGGCGTGATCATGCTGGAGTACATCAACCAGCTTCGCGCGCGCGGTCACTCGGTGATGGACGCCGCGGTGGAGGGCGCCGTCCTGAGACTCCGGCCCATCATGATGACTACCCTGGTGGCCACCCTGGGATTGCTGCCGGCGGCCACATCGCGCGCCATTGGGTCCGATTCCCAACGGCCCTTTGCTATTGTGATCGTGGGCGGCCTGATGGTCGCCATGCTGATGAACATCTTCCTGCTGCCCACGTTGTACGTCTGGGTGGCGGGTGACCAGGATGTGCTGCCCAGGCCCGAGGCCGAATTCGAAGAATCGGCGTAGGCGCAGGAGGCGTAGGAGACGGCAGGACTTTACATTTACTTTACATCTCGCTTGAAGTATAATCGAAGCCGGGAGGACGCTTATGCGCCCATTGGACATCCCCGAAATGCTGATCGCTCTAGGCTTGGTCGCCATTCTGGCGTGGGGCGTTTACAATTGGAAGCACCGCGCGCACACGCACCGCTAGCGCCTGCCTGACGATCCGCCGCCCCGATCACACCTCCGCCCCGCCGCCCGCAACTCGTCCACCGTCACCGCCAGAATAATCACCGCGCTCCCGACTGAGCCCCAGACCAGAGGATCTGCGATATCTCGATCCGGCGGTAAACTAAACTAGAGTTATGAGCACGGCGTCTGAGGACGGGTTCGAGGACTTCCGGCTAGACCGCACGCAGTTTTCCGTCGTCCGCTTGACGGATCCGGACGATGCGGTCGCGTACTGGTTGTCCCGCCCGGTCGAAGAGCGGCTGCGAGCGCTCGAACTCCTGCGAAGGACCTTCTATGGCTATACCAGCGCTAGCGAGGGACTTCAAAGAGTTCTTGAAGTCGCTCAACTCGAACCGCGTTGAATACCTGCTGATTGGCGGGTACGCGGTCGGCATCCACGGTCATATCAGGGCCACCAACGATCTCGATGTGTGGGTCAACATTAGCCCGGAAAACGCCGCCAGAATTGATCGCGCGCTTCGCGAGTTCGGGTTCGCCGCGGCCGAGCTGACCTCGAGCCTGTTTCTTGACCCGAATAACGTGGTTCGCGTGGGGGTGCCGCCCATTCGGATTAAGATCCTCACTTCAATCTCCGGAGTCAAGTTCGAATCGTGTTACGTCGAAAAAGAAACGATCCGGATTGAGGACATGGTGGTTCCCGTGATCAGCCTGGTTCGTCTGCGGCAAAACAAGGCGGCCAGCGGGCGGGCGAAGGACCTGGCGGATTTGGAGAGCCTGCCTGAGTAGGGTTGGCCCCGGTCACGCCTCCGCCCCGCCGCGCCGCTTCCGCAACTCATCCACCGTCACCGCCAGAAAGCAGCCCCATGATCGTTTTGCGGCCTGCGGTTGTATGATGAAGAAGTGAATCTGACGATTGACCTGGACCGCGAGGAAGACGGCCGCTGGATCGCCGAAGCACTGGAGATTCCGGGGGTGATGTGTTACGGCGAAACTCGAGACGAGGCCATCGGCAATGTGGAACGCCTCGCGATCGAAGTCATTGCAGACCGCATCGCCCACGGAGAGCTGCCCTCATCCGCCCTCGGCGTTTCCTTTAGGATTCCGGATGAGCAATTGGCCCGCCAGTAAAGCGAGGCGAGTGCTGGCTGCTTTGGAGAGGATAGGCTGGCGAGTGCAACGTCAGCGCGGCCCTCACCGGCTGCTGGCGCGACCGGGATGGCCGGACTACGAGTTCGCCTTTCACGACCGGGACGAGATCGGACCCCGCATGCTGGCGAGAATCGCCAAGGGGACCGGTTTGAGCCCAAAGGATCTGTGATGGCCCGCCCTCCGGCGTCACGCGCGGCCAATCGCGGGGCCAGCATCGAGAGGCTGGCTTCGTGGCCGAACAGAGGCGACCGGGTAGCCACCAAGGCACATGAATCCGCTTGGGTGCCTTATCAAGCAGGAAGCCGATCCAGTGAGGGGCGATCCGCACGAAGGCACCGATCACATGGCGCAAGCCCACCGCCTGGCAATTCTCCGCTCCGAAGGTCAACTGATCCCGTGGTTGCCTTTCCCTCATTCAATTGCCAGCGAGAGCCACGTCGGGCGCTGCCTGCCTGCGAGCCAGGTTGCGTTTGTCGGTAGGAACGGCAAGGACGCGCTAGATCCGGCACAGGTTATGCGTTCTCCCCACCTCGCCGTTTCCGCAACTCATCCACCGTCACCGCCAGAATAATCACCGCGCCGATGATCGCCTGTTGCAGGTAAGGCGATATGCCCAACAGGTCGCTGCCGTTCGCAAGCAGCCCCATGATCAAAGCGCCGATCAGCGTCCCGATGACGCTGCCTTCGCCGCCACGCAGGCTGCCGCCGCCGATCACCACCGCGGCGATGGCCTGCAGTTCGTAGCCATTGCCGGCCGAGGGCTGGCCGGTCATCAGCCGCGAGGCCTCGATCATGCCCGCCAGGCCGGTGAGCAGGCCGCCTAGAGCATAAACCACGGTGATCGAGAACGCCACCGGCACTCCCGCGTAGACCGCCGCATCCGGATTGCTGCCGATGGCGAAGGCGTGGCGCCCCAGGCGCGTATGCTCCAGGATCACGTGCGTCGCCAGCGCGCAGACCACCACCACCCACAGCACGAAAGGCACTCCCAACAAGTTGCCCTCGCCCAGAAACGCGAAGCTCTGCGGGACGCGATGCACTGGCAAACCGTTGGTGATAATCAGGGTCAAGCCGCGAATAATGCCCAGCGTGCCGAGCGTCACGATAAAGGGCGCGATGCGCAACCGCGTAGTCAGCAGCCCATTCACCGATCCCCAGAACAACCCGGTCGCCAGGCCCACCAGGATGCCGACAGGGACCGGCATGCCGTGCTCCAGCGTCATGGTACCCAGCACGCCGCACATCGCCAGCATGGCGCCCACCGAAAGATCGATGCCGCCGGCGATGATGATCATGGTCATGCCCAGCGACATGATGTTGATCACCGCCGTTTGCCGCACCACGCTCGAAAGATTCGTCTCGGTGAGGAAATGCGGCGACGCCATCGCCAGCGCCACGAACAGAACCACCAGGCTCAAGAACGGCAACAGCCGCTGCATCATAGCGTGGACTCCTGGTCCAGCGCGGCGCAACGCATGATTGCCTCCTGGGTGGTGCGTCCCGGCAATTCACCGGCAATGCGTCCCTGCCGCATCACCAGGATGCGATCGGCCACCTGCAGCAGCTCCTGCATCTCCGAACTGACCATCAGGACCGCAGCCCCGGAGCGGGCCAGTTCGTCCATCAGCTCGAATACCTCGGCCTTCGCGCCCACGTCGATGCCGCGCGTAGGCTCGTCGAACAGGAACACGTGCGCGCGCCGGAACAGCCATTTGGCGATCGCCACTTTCTGTTGATTCCCGCCGCTCAAGCGACCCGCCGCCTGCCGCCCGGAGGAAGCGCGGATGCGCAAGCGCGCGATGTACTCGGCCGTGACGCGCCCCTCGGCCCGCCCGTCGATCATGCCGAGACGGCTGATCTGGCGCAGGTTTGCCATGGTGATGTTGCAGGAGATGGGCAACCGCACCGCCAGGCCCGTCTTTTGCCGGTCTTCGGTAACCAGCGCGATCCCCGCCGCCACCGCTTCGCGCGGCGATCCGATTCGCGCCGGCTGGCCATCCACGAAGATGGTTCCGCGATCGATGGGGTGTACTCCGAAAATGGCGAGGCAGGTTTCGGTTCTTCCCGCTCCGATCAAGCCGGCCAACCCCACGATCTCGCCGGCGCGCAGGGAGAATGCGACATCTTGAAATGCGCCGCGGCGCGTGAGTCCATCCACACGCAGCAATTCCACACCCGGCGCGACCGGCTGCCGCCGGCAACTGGCCACCATCTCGCGGCCCACCATGTGCTGGATGATGCGGTCCGTCGAGACTTCCGCCAGCGGCCCGGTGTGAACCGTCGCGCCGTCGCGCAGGATGGTAACCCGGTCGCCGATCGCGCGCAGTTCCTCCAGCCGGTGGGTGATGTAGATCGCGCCCATACCCCGCGCGCGCAGCGTGCGCACGATGCGGAAGACTTCTTCGCTCTCCGCGCCCGACAGCGACGATGTGGGCTCGTCGAAAATCAGCAAACTGGAACCGTGCTGGATGGCGCGGCAGATGCCCACCAATTGTTTTGCCGCGGGGCTGAGCCGCTCCACGCGCCAATCCGCATGCAGCGGGAATTGGTGCTCTTCGATGATGCGCGACGCTTGCTCGATCATGCGCCGCCGGTTCACCCAGCCGAACGGCAACCGCTCTTCACGCCCCAGGAAGATGTTCTCGGCGACCGTTAGATGGGGCGCCAGCAGCGATTCCTGGTGTACCATGGCGATGCCGGCCGCAGCCGCTTCCGCGGGCGAGCGGAAGGCGGCGGCGCGCCCCTGCCACAGCATGCGCCCGGCGTCGCGGCGCTCCATGCCCGCCACGATCTTCATCAGCGTGGATTTTCCCGCGCCGTTCTCGCCCAGCAGCAGGTGCACTTCACCGGGCGCCACACTGAGGTTGCCGTCGCGCAGGGCCGTCACGCCGCCGAACCGTTTTTGGATGCCGTTCAGATCGAGGAGCACAGCAAGGGACAGTGTAGCGTGAGGCGGGCGCAGCTCGCCCTAAGCTTACTGAATCGTGTAACTCGCCGTCGCCACGCTGCTATGCAGATAGCCCGTCGCCACCGCCAGCGCCTTGAGCGTAGTACTGGCCGAAATCGCGATCGGCACGGTGTACTGTGTGGAAGACGCGGTGGGCGTCGTTCCGTCCGTGGTGTAGTAGATCGTGGCGCTGGGCGTCGCGTCCGCGATGCTCACTTGCTGCGCCCCGGTGTAAGCGCCCGCCGCCGGATTGAACGACGGCAGGGCCGCCACATTGCCCGCATACGACAGATGATCCCAAGTCACAATTTCCTGGATCGCCGACAGCCCTCCGGTGCCGCCCGTGAATCCGACATACGCGGTGTTGCCTCCAGTCGTCGTTGGAATGTCGATGGTGAACTGCGTCGCGAAATACTCGGTGCTGTTCGCCGTATCCACGATCTCCAAAGTCAGGACCGGATTGTAGTAGATGAGACGCGCGCGCAACACATCGCCGCTATGCAAGTCGATACCCGAAGGCGTCAGGTCGATGGCGGGCACGTAGGGGTCCGCGCCATCCGTGTAAATGCCCGTCGAGTTCGCGCCTTCGCCCTCGTTGCTGTATATGTCGAACTTGATGGCCACGCTGTTGCCGATTCCGGGCGACCCGCCGTATCCCAAGTCGCCGCCCTCCGAGCCCAACGCCGCGGGCCCCTGGTTCTGAATGCATATCGTGAACCCGTCCGCCTGCGCATTCGTGAGCTGGAACGTGAAGTCGCTGGTGAAAAACTGCGCGTTGACCGGCGTATTGAAGAAGGCGCTGGCGGCCTCGTCATCGTTCCCATCCGTGAGCCGTAGGCGTGTGCCGTTTAGGGTAGCGCTGCCGTTGAAGGTCAGCCCCTGCGCTGTGAAGCCGTTCAAATAGTCTGGTCCCTGGCCCGCCCCCACGGGGATGGTATAGAGCGCCGAACTCACCAGGCTCGGCGGCATCCCAGCCGCAACTGCCAGTGCCCTGATGGTATCCGTCTTACTCACGTTCACCGGACCCGTGTAAAGTGTCGAATGCGCCGTCGGAGCCGCCCCGTTGGTCGTTTAGTAGACGCTCGCGCCGGGGGTGGCGCTGGCGATCGCGACGCTTTGCGCCCGGGCCGCTGGTTCTGATGCAGGGCGTCGAAGGAGACCAGTCCGCCGGAACTGCCGTCGCCCGTCCCTGGCACGGTGGCCTGGATGGCACCGGCCCGCCGAATTTCTCGTTGCCCGTGGTGATGTCCAGAGCGTGCAGCCGCTGGAAGAAGACGCCGTTCTCCTTCGTGTTCGCCACGACATACAGCGTTCCGGCACTGGGATCGATCACCGGTGTGCCGGTGATGCCGATCTGCGGCACCAGGTCCGTGCATTGCGCGTCGGTGGCACTATCCACCGTGGTGACCGACGGCGGATTGATGAAGCTCACGTGCCACAGCGGACTCGCATCGGCGCCCGAAGCGCGGTCCGCGTCGAACGCGTAGACGCTATCGTTTTCGGTGGCCACAAACACCACGTTGTGAGCCTGCCCGCCGAATCGAGACATTCGGCACGTACAACGGCTGCGCATAGATGTATCCGTCCACGGGCTGCACGAATAAGCGCCCAAACCCGTTGGGGTTCACGTTCGCGGGAGTAAGGATCGATTCGTGCAGGTTTTGGCCCGTGCGGGCGTTGTCGTTGTGATAGGTTGTAACGCTCACTTGCGCCCAGCCCGCCTGGACTGCGGCCAGAGCGAAGCAGGCAGTTATCCTTACTGGGATCATGCGTTTGCTCAGATCTGAAGTGGCGTTCCCCGATTCCAGCACGCGGCTGGCGTGGCGCAGACGATCGTTGTTTGTCGTCTGGGCACCGTGCTCGAACTCGGCAGGCCACGAAAAACGATGGCCTGCCCCACAGCTAATCTGTACAGTTATTTCTTGGGCACCGCTTGGTCCAACCACAAATCAATCGGCCGCTTGACGCCTTCCGGCCGGAATGGCAATTCGATCTTGCGGCCCTGCCCAGCCGACGCATAGCCGGCGTAAAGCGCTTCCATCACCACGCGGCCGTCTTCACCGGTCGACCGCGGCTTCTCCTTGCCGCGCACGCACCGCGCGAAGTGACGCATCTCGTGCGGCGAGCCGTAATTCCACAACTCGTCGAACACCGGATAGCTCCAGCCTTTCGTGCTCGGCGCCTTCTCCACCGCGTATCCGTAACCGTATTCGCTATAGGTGGGCATGGCGTTGCCCATGTGCAGATTCGGATAGCTGACGCCGCCTTCGCCGTAAATCTCCGTGCGGTCGTCCATGCCGCCGCGCTTGGCCCAACTGTTCTCCACCAGCCCCACGCCGCCGTTGGCGAACTCCAGGACGCAAATGCTATCGTCCTCGCCGCGCGTCTTCGCGCCATGCACATAAGTGCCCATGTGACACGTGACGCTCTTAATCGGCGAGCGGTCGAAGAACCAATAGCAGAACGCGATGCTGTGACAGCCCATGTCCATGAAGACGCCGCCGCCGGAACGCTCCACGTCCCAGAACCACGCGCTGTGCGGCCCGAAATGCTTCTCGCTCTGCTTCACCAGGTACAGCTTGCCGAATGCGCCATGGTCCGCCATTTCCTTGGCCTTGACATACTTCGGCGTGAAAAGCAACTCTTCCGCGTATAGCAGCAGCACGCCCTCGCGCCGGCACACGTCGATCATCTCGTCGGCCTCGTCGAGCGTCATGCATAACGGCTTTTCGCACACCACGTGCTTGCCCGCGCGCGCGATATCGACGGTCATGGCGCAGTGCAACGTATTGGGCGCGGCGATGGTCACCATCTCGATATCTTTTTCCCGCAGCATCTCCCTGTAATCCAGGAAGACGCGCGGGATGCCATACTTCCGCGCCATCTCCGCCGCATGTCCCGGCGTGGGCGAGCACACCGCCACCACCTCGGCCTCCTCCGGCATGATCTGAAACGACGCTGCGTGGATGTCGCCTTGAAACTGCGATCCAATGATTCCAACCTTCACTCGCTCAGCCACGTTCGACGACCTCCTCTTTCACCGGATCGAAATGGAACATCTTGCCCTCGCGGTAACTGCGCACCGCCAGCCCAATGTGGGTCATGGTGGTGTAGCCCAGCGACGCGCTGCAATTGGGCTCCTGCCGCGAGCGCACGCAATCGAAGAAGTTGTCCACGTGCTTATCGTCGCCCTCGTTGCCAAGGCCTGGGATGACGATTTCCTCCTTGCCCCACTTGGCGGCGAACTCCTTGCGATAGGGCTGTTCAGCGACGATCTGCGCGTGATCGAATTGCCGGTTCTTGGGACCTTCCCATTCATCGCCCAGGAACAGGGTGGCCTTGGTGCCGCGCAGCATGGTGACCGGCCCGACCTCGTTCACCTGCGACGACTCCACCGTGATCGTGTATTTGCCCGGATAATCGGCGGAATCCATGAAGGTGTCGGGAACTTCGCGGCCGTCGTTATAGACCCACAGTCCGCCGCCGCCCACCACGCGCGTGGGATGTTGATTGCCGAGCGCCAGGTGGAAGGGCGCCACGATGTGATAGTGCAGGTCCGTGGCGATGCCGCCCGAGTAGTCCCAGTATTTGCGGAACCGAAAGAAACGGTCGGCGTCGAACGCGCGCCCCGGCGCCGCCCCGATCCACTGCTGCCAGTCGATGTAGTTGTCGCCTTTGCCCTGCGGACCGGCCTCCGGATCGATGTCCCAATTCCAGTCGCCATCCGGATTATTGCGGCTGTAGGTGCCCTGCGCGGCCACCACCTGTCCGAGCATGCCGCTTTCGACCATCTCGCGCACCTTGTGCCAGCGCGTCCAGGAAGTGCCCTGCACGCCGACCTGCACGATGCGCTTGGAATCGCGCGCGCGCTCGAACACCTGCCTGGCTTCGTCCAGCGTGTGGGTCATGGGCTTTTCCAAATACACGTCCTTGCCGGCGGCGATGGCCGCCAGCGCGATGGGCGCGTGCCAGTGGTCCGGCGTGGCGATGAAGACGGCGTCGATGTCGCTGCGCTGCAGGAGTTCCTGATGGTGCAGGTAGGCTGTTGCGCCCGCGGCATCGCCGGCCGCCTTCGCCAGCCGCTTGCGATACACGTCGCACACCGCCACTACCTGCACATCGCCGCGCGCCTTCTGCCTGCGCAGGCAGGCTTTCAGGTGATAACCGCCGCGCGCGCCGATCCCGATCTGGCCGATATTGATGCGATCATTCGCGCCCTTGGCGCGCGAGGCCGCCATCGCCGCGCCTGCCAGTCCCACAAAGCTGCGTCTGCTGAGTTCGTTCGCCATATCGTCCGCCGCTCGAATTGTATCAGGAGTGCATGCCTGCCTGAGATGGCCGGGACGGGCAAGTGCTGGCGGAGGTGGTTGGGTGTATACTTTGGAACCAAGGGTAACCCACCCTTCGGAGAGGATACTACGATGAAGTTAGCCACAGTTGTTACTCTGTCGATCTTGTTAGGCGTGCTCGCGCATGTCGCGGTCACGCCGCTAAATGCCCAACAGGAGCCCGCTGCGGCGCAGGCTCCGGCACTAAATCCGCTGCGGGTTGCCCTGCTGCGCTGGTACCCGGCAGATCATGCCAACGCTACGATTCCGGCCGGAACCTCGCCAGGTGCCCTCGCGTTCGACGGCTCCAGCATGTGGATCGCGGGCCCCAGCATAGTCTCCAAGGTAAGAGCCAGCGATGGACAAGTCTTGAAGACCGTTTCGCTCACCACCGGGGCCGGCGCTCTCGTTTTCGATGGCGCCAACATTTGGGTTTCAGGCAGCTCCATTACCAAGCTCCGTGCCAGCGACGGCAGCGTCGTGTCTACCGTCACCATCCCAGAGAGCGCCGGGGCAATGGTCTTCGACGGCACAAACATCTGGGCGCTGCTCGGCTTCTTCCCGTCTGGATCGGTTGCGAAGATTCGGGCGAGCGATGCCACGCTGCTGCAAGTTGTCGCATTGACGCAGGTGCCCGAGTCGATCGCATTCGACGGCGCGAACATCTGGGTGGGACAGGGCGACGGCACCGCCATCAAGCTGCAAATCAGCGATGGCACAACCGTTGCCACGTATGGACCGTTTGGACCGCTGCTGGGGATGGCATTCGACGGCGCCAACATGTGGATAGCCGCCGCTGGGAGCGTCTACAAGGTGCGCGCCAGCGATGGCACGACCGTGGCTACATATACCTTTACGGGCTTCGACGCGATCAGCCTCGTCTTCGATGGTTCAAGCATGTGGGTGACGAGTCAGGTGGGGAATGCCGTAAAGAAACTGCGCGCCAGCGACGGTACGGTCCTGGCCACCGTGACGCTGGCGAGCCCGCCAAACGGCATTACCAATGTAGCCTTTGACGGAGCTAGCGTCTGGGTCCTTGCGGGCAACGACGCGATTAAGTTGTAGGACCGCGCGCGCCAGGCAGGCGGCTCTTCAATTCGGCGGCAGCATCCGCATCACCAGATTCCGGAACTCCACCACGCTCCCTTTGTTGTGCTGCTGCAGCGCCAGCAAGCCCTTGCGATAGGTGTTCTTCTCGTCGACGTAATCGACGACCACCTTCTCGTTCACCTTGATAATGATGTGATTGCCGTTGGCGATGACGTGCTGCGTCCACCACGTGTCGTCCGGGATGAGTTGCTCCTTGATGTCTGCGAAGCGGTACAGGCTGCCCGTGCGCCGCCAGTCGGAATGCGTATTGTTCACCTGCGCCTCGTAACCGGCCGGCCACTCGGGCCCGAACTTCGCGCGGAAATACATGCCGGAATTGCCGCCGTGATTGATCTTCACTTCAGCTTTGAACTCGCAATTCTCGCACTCGCGCAGCATATAGAACAGATGGCTGCGCTCGCCGTCGCCCACGATCTTGCCGTCCTTCACGGACCAACTCTCGGGATTGTCACCCGCTTTCCAGCCGTCCAGCGTCTTGCCGTCGAACATGCCGATCCAGCCTTCGTCCGCGCCTAGCAAACAGGCTGCCGCCAACAGGCCGGCCGCCAACAGGCGCATTTGGAATCTCTGCCACCGCATGGATGAAACCTCGCTTTCGCGGCCATTTTACCGCACGGCCCTGCTATCCTGAAGGCTGATGTTCCTCAAGATCCTCGCGCACCCCGTATTCGTCAACCTGAATTTCCACATGCCCATGATCGTGGATCTGTCGCATCCGCTGATCATGCTGCAAGGCGAAAACGGTTCGGGTAAATCCACGCTGCTGCATTCCATCTACTACGCGCTGCGCGGCCAGCAGGCGGACGGCTACATCTACCGCCTGGACACCGGCCAGGTGAAGCTCGGCGAAATTTACCTGTTCGACGCCGAGGCGCACAATCCGCGCACCAATCCGGAGTTCTTCAAAGAGGATCCGCGCATGCTGGAGTTTCTGAGCATGGCCAGCCACGGGCAGGTGATGCTGAGCATGTTCCGCGAAAACTTTCCCGCTTTGCCGGAAGGCACCGTCCTGTTGCTGGATGAGCCGGAGATGGCGCTCTCGGTCTCGAACCAGCGGCGCATCCTGAAAATGCTGCTTGAGCTGGTGGACCAAAAGAAGTTCCGCGTGATTTGCGCCACGCATTCGCCGGTGCTGATCGAAGCGCCCGAGACGTATACCATCAACCTCGACAACCACATCAACAAGAATGTGCTGGCGACGGATCTGGGCGTGCAGGGCGCCAGCACGATTCAATAGGCAAACTAATTCCCGCGCGGGATGTGGAAAAGGCGAAAGCCTTCTACGGGAAGCTTTTTGAATGGACGCTGGAGGATATCCCGATGGGAGCCGGCGCCTACACCATGATCAAGGTTGGAAAAGGAACGGGCGGGGAGATCATGAAGCACCCCATGCCCGGAGCGCCCTCGGCATGGCTCGCGTATGTGGAGGTCGGCGATATCGACGCCACGATCATCCAGGATGTCACCGAGGTTATGGGCATGGGTGGCTTGCGCCGAAAACTGTGGCGCACGTCGCAGCGTGCGCCACATTCCACGCCAGCGCAGTGTCCAAGAAATAACCGTACAGCAGATTAGCTGTGGGGCAGGCCATCGTTTTTCGTGGCCTGCCGAGTTCGAGCACGGTGCGCAGACGACAAACAACGATCGTCTGCGCCACGCCGGGCACAGCGCATAGAATGAAGACATGGGCGACCGCCTGCTGCAGCTCTTGGATTTCTTTCTCGAGCGTCCGCCGCTCACCGGCGCTTTGGTTTGCGGCGCGCTGTATCTGCTGAAGCGAACACGCCAGCCCCACCTGAGTGCTGAGGAGCGGCAGCACGCCGTGGATCTTTCCCAGACGCAGCGCACCTACGCCGAGAAGATGTACGATCCTCCCACCGATGAGGAGCAGGCCGCCGCGCAACGGCCGCGCAAGTGATCAGCCGGCCGGCTCGATGATGGCCGACATGGAGCCTGCGCAACGCGGCAGGCGCGGGTCCGGACCGTAGGCGTGGATCTGATCGCACGCGAACTCGGCTTGCGGCCGCTCGCAGGTAATGATCACGGTGCGCCCAGAGCGGTCCACCTCTTCCGCATGCCGGAAGGCTTCCTCCAGCGTGAAGATGAAGAGCCTCTGCAGCATCTCGATCACGTAGTCGTAGCTGTGATCGTTATCGTCGAGCAAGACGACGTTGTAGAGGGGAAGGATGGATTCCCGCTCGGCGATTCGGGTCTCCGGTGCAACCGTAGTTTTCGGCATGGCCCGCTACGAATTAGTATGCCACGCCGGGGGGCCCGCGGGAAGACCGTCAGGCGGCGCCGGAGAATAGAAGCTCGCGCAGGGTATGCACCAGAATGTACGTATCCAGCCCGTGCGAGAAGTACTTGAGGTAGTAGAAGTCGTATTCCAGGCGGCGGAGCGTATCTTCGGGCACGCCCGGCGGGGTGTTGATTTGGGCCCAACCGGTGAGGCCCGGCTTCACCGCGTAGCGTTGGCGGTAAAACGGAATGCGCCCGGTCAGGACGTTCGCGAATTCGGTCCGCTCGGCGCGCGGTCCAACGAAACACATATCCCCGCGCAGTATGTTCCACAAGTGCGGCAGCGCGTGCAGGCGCCAACGCGCGACGAAGCGCTGCGCGCCTTTGCGGTTTCGCGCATCGTCATGCGCCAGGCGAAAACTGAAAAGCGGGAATGGCCGGCCGCGCAGGCCCGCGCATTCCTGCCGGTTCATCAGCGGGCCGCGCGACGACAGTTTCAGCAGTACCGCCGCCAGCAGCAGCAGCGGCGCAGTCAGGATGGTCAAGATCAATGCCAGCACCCAGTGGCCGAGTGTCTGGTAGACCAAACGCTGCGTACGCGGGCGGAATGCGCCGGAGAGGAGCATTTCCGACGGGCGCAACTCGGCCAGAGGGACGCGCCCGGATAGCCGCTCGAAGGCGGTGGAAGCCTCGTCGATGGCCATCCCGCCGTAGCGCAGTTGCAGTAAATCCACGATGGGCATTTGCCCCCGGCGCTCGGCGAAGCCCACCACCAGGCGGTCGGGCGCGGCCTCCGCCACGATCCGCGCCAGGGCGCTGAGCGGTCCGAGCAATCGGCCTGCCTCCGGCGGCGTGGACGGCGCGTCACCGTCGTCCACATAACCGATTACTTGCAGGCCGAGTCCCGGGTGATCGCCGATATAGCCGGCCATTTCCTGCAGCATGGGGCACATGCCGACAAACAGGATGCGTTGCGCGCCCACCACGCGCAGCACGAAAACGCTGTAGACCACCCGCCAGGCGAACAGCGCCAATACCAGCACGGCGCACGCGGGGACCATCAGGCGGAGCGGCAGCCGCAGGCCGTCGTTCACGTAGCCGAGCAAGCCTTGGGCCAGCAGCGCGATGCCCATCGCCAGGGAGAGTTGTTGGATGAGCAGCACGCGCGACTTCACATAGAGGTTGCCGTAAAGATCCTGGAAGTACAAACCGAAAAGGATGCTGGCCCCCGCCAGGGCGATGCGCAGCAGGCCATTATCGGCGAACAGAAACACCGTGGGATCCACGTTCAGAATCAGGAATGCGACCACCAGGAAACAGGCAGCCACGATCAGGATTTCGGAGAGCAGCAGGGCCAGCGCCCCAACGGGTACGAAGATGCGGGACAAACCAATCATTGTAGCCGCATTAAGCGGCCGCCGGCTGCGAACTGCGATAATCAGATAAGTTGCATGGATCGTTCCGCCCAGCCGCGCACGCCCGTTTATTTGGACCACCACGCCACCACCCCGCTCGATCCGCGCGTGCTGGCGGCGATGATGCCGTATCTCACCGGCAAATTCGGGAACGCGGCCAGCCGCAGCCACAAATTCGGGTGGGAGGCGGAGCAGGCTGTGGAAGAATCGCGCAGGCAAATTGCGTCGCTGATCGGCGCATCGCCGCGCGAGATTATTTTCACCAGCGGAGCCACCGAATCGGACAACCTGGCGATCAAGGGCGTGGCGGAGGCGTACGCCGGCAAGGGCGATCACCTGATCGTCTGCGCCATCGAGCATAAGGCCGTGCTGGACGTTTGCCGGAGGCTGGAGCAGCGCGGCGCACGCGTGACCCGGCTGCCCGTGGGCCGCGATGGGCTGGTGGATCCCGGCGCGGTCGAGGCGGCCATCGAAGAGCGCACCGTGCTGGTCTCGATCATGTACGCGAACAATGAAGTGGGTACGCTCCAGCCGGTGGCGGAGATCGGCCGCATCTGCCGGGAGCGCGGCGTTTTGTTCCATAGCGACGCGGCGCAGGCCGTGGGCAAAGTGCCGGTGAATGTGGATGCGGACCAAATCGACCTGCTCTCGATTTCGGCGCACAAGATGTACGGGCCCAAGGGCGTCGGCGCGCTCTACGTCCGCGAGCGCGAGCCGCGCGTGCGGTTGATGGGGCAGATGGATGGCGGCGGTCACGAGCGCGGCATGCGATCGGGCACCCTAAACGTGCCGGGAATCGTGGGCCTGGGCGAAGCTTGCGCCATCTGCGGGCGGGAAATGGACGAGGAGAGTGCGCGGCTGCGGCGGCTGCGCGACCGCTTGCGCGCGAAGCTGGAAGCGGAGCTGGACGAAGTGTCCGTCAACGGCGGCATGGAACACCGCCTGCCGCACAACCTCAACATGAGCTTCGCCTGCGTGGAAGCCGAATCGTTGATGATGGGGATGAGCGGCGTGGCGGTTTCGAGCGGTTCGGCGTGCACGTCGGCCGTCATGGAGCCGAGCTATGTGCTCAAGGCCATGGGCGTCGCCGACGATGCCGCGCACAGTTCCATCCGTTTCAGTCTGGGGCGGTTCAATACCGAAGAGGAAGTGGACTACGCGGCAGAACGCACGATCGAAGCGGTCAAGAAGCTGCGGGAGCTTTCGCCGATGTATGAGATGACTAGGGAGGGAACATGGTTCAAGTAACTGAAAAGGCGACCCAGCGGATACGGCAGATCCTGGCCAAGGACGGCGGCGCCGGTCTACGGCTGGCGGTGCAGGGAGGCGGCTGTTCCGGGCTGTCGTATCTGTTTAAGCTCGAGACGAAGGAGCGGGCCAGCGATCATGTGTTCGGGTCCAGCGACGCGAAGCTGCTGATCGATCCCAAAAGCTTCGTCTATATGGACGGCCTGACGCTCGACTATAAAGAGTCGCTGATCCAATCCGGATTTGTGATCGATAATCCCAATGCGCAGAAGACGTGCAGTTGCGGCACGTCTTTCTCCACCGAGTGACATTGCACCTGGAGGGCGGGCTTTAGCCCGCGCGGGGCTTGAGCCCCGCTCTTTGTTACGCGCTCTGGCCGATCTGCATCTGAAACTCGATATCTGCGGAAATCATGCGGCCCAGTTTTCGATCTTCAGTCCCTTGATCCGGCTGAATGCCTGGTCGTTCGTGACAAGCACGGCTCCCAACGCCAAGGCATGAGCGCCAATCATCATGTCGAGGTTCCCGATCGGGCGGCCTTG
>Ga0224557_1000432_pt1 | contig 47095 bp, 49 predicted proteins | sample 714S31014metaG_FD_180677 | JGI IMG/M metagenome (GOLD analysis project Ga0224557, IMG submission 180677) | Peat soil microbial communities from Stordalen Mire, Sweden - 717 S3 10-14 | ecosystem: Environmental > Terrestrial > Soil > Wetlands > Peat | place: Sweden: Norrbotten County, Stordalen...
AGGCGGTCGGCGCCGCGGCGAGGAGTCCCCCCAGAAACCCCGCCGACAGCGCCCCCGCGCCTACCGCAGCCAGCGGCCGAAGCATGCGCTGGCCGAGCCGCCTGCCCCCGAACCGCTTACCCCCGAGCCGCTTACCCCCGAATGCTGTCACGATGTCGCCCCCCTCGGCGTCCCGCGGCGCACTGCGGGACACCACGTGCGTACGAACTTCTGTCGTGCAGTCGGGGGGTTACCGCTAGCCGATTCTCGCAGCTAAGCAAGCTCTAAATCAGCGCGACAGGCCGGGGTGAAAGAGAAATACGAACCTAGCGTCGGGTACAAATACCGGTTTGTGGCGGTTTCGTCCTAGCGGCGGATAGAGCTGAGAACGGCGTGCACCTTCTCCAGCAGGGCTTGCGATGTGAACGGTTTCGTGATGATGGCCACTTCTTCCGTGCTGTGTTCCGCGGTCAGCTGCGCGGTGCCGTCGCCGGTCATGCGCAGGATGCGCAGTCCTGGTTTCAGCTCGGCGAAGCGTTCGGCGAACCCGGCATCGTGCGGCAGCAGGGAGTCTGTCAGCAGCAGGTCGACGGCGAAATCGGGTGAGGACGCCATCGACATGGCTTCCTTGCCGCTGTGCGCCTCGAGCACCGAATAGCCGTCCTTGGCCAGGATCCGCGACACCATGCTCAGTATGGTGGGCTCGTCGTCGACGACCAGGATCCGCTTTCCGCCCGCCGTGTCGGCGCTGGCCGGTGCGGCGGGTGTGGCCGGGGTCGGCCTGGCGGCGGCCGGGAGGTAAACGCGGAAGGTGGTACCCGCGTCCCTTTCTGACTGCACGCTTATGCTGCCGCCGCACCGGGTCACGATGCCGTACACGGTGGACAGGCCTAGCCCGGTGCCCCGGCCCGCGTCCTTGGTGGTGAAGAACGGCTCGAAGATGCGCGCCGCGACCTCCGGGCTCATGCCGGTTCCGGTATCGGAGACGGTCAGCGTGACGTAATGCCCGGGCGTGGCATGTTGACGCGCGGCGCAGTATGCCTCGTCCAGCTCCGCCGCGCCGGTCGCGATCGTCAGCGTGCCGCCCTGGGGCATGGCATCGCGCGCGTTGGTCGCCAGGTTCAGCAGCACCTGTTCCAGGTGACTGCGATCAGCCTTGACCACCGGCGGCGTTATCGCCTGGTCGAAACGCAGCTCGATACTCCCGCCGACACTGGCCGCCAGCAGCTCGGTCATCTCACCGATGACGTTGTCCAGGTCCGTATCTTGCGGCTGGGCCGAGTCCCGCTTGGCGAAGATCAGCAGTTGCCTGGTCAGCCTGGCGGCACGCTGCGCGGCCAGTTCGATGGGCCGGATGTCAGCCAGCATCTCGGGCTGGCCGTCTGCCTCCTCCGCGAGCAGTGAAGCGTGGCTCATGATCACGCCGAGCAGGTTGTTGAAGTCATGCGCGATCCCGCTGGCCAGCTGGCCCAGAGTCTCCAGCCGTTCGGACTGTGCCAGCCGCGCGTGCAGGGCCCGCTTGTCCTCCTCCGCACGGATGCGCGCCGAGACATCCCGGACTACCGACGCCGCCCCCAGCACCGTGCCGTGCTCGTCCAGGACCGGGGATACCGATACTGACACGTCGATGACGGTCCCGTCCTTGCGGACGCGCTTGGTCTCGAAATGGCTGACCCGCTGCCCCCGCGCCAGCCGGCTGAGGATGGGCACCAGCTCGTGCACCCGGTCCTCGGGCATGAGCGCGGCGATGTCGCGCCCGATCATCTCCTCCGGCGGGTAGCCGTAGATGGCGGTCGCCCCGGCGTTCCAGGACGTGATGGTTCCGTCCAGCGTCTTGCCGATGATGGCGTCATCCGATGAGTCCACGATGGCCGCCAGGCGAAACATCAGCTCGCGCTCACCCCGAGCGGCAAAGCCGCCATCCTCAGCGCCCATGGTCACCCTCCCCCACCAGCAGAAACGAACTTGTCATCACAGTACTCCGGACTGTTATTCCGGTGCTACTGACGGTGACGCCGAGGGGTGGGGCAGCGCCCCGGTGATCGTGTTGAGCAGGTCGGCCTTGGTAAAAGGCTTGGTCAGGACGAGCATGCCGGGATCTAGGAGTTCACCGTCGCCGATGACCGCTTCCGCGTAACCGGAAATGAAGATGACGGGTGCGTCCGGGTACCGGGCGGAGAATTGCTCGGCGAGTTCGCGGCCGTTCATGACCGGCATCATGACGTCGGTGATAAGGCAGTCGATGGAGGCGCCGTGCTCGCAAGCGGCGGTCATGGCCTGCGCACCGTCCGGCGCGGTGATGACCAGGTAGCCGGCCCCACGCAGGATGCGCTCGGTGGCGTTGAGCATCAGCGCGTTGTCGTCGGCGAGCAGGATCGTGATGCGATCGCGGCTGCCTTCGCGGCGTGCGGCCGGGGGCAGGGGGGCCCGCGCTTGAGCCGGTTTGGTGGCGGCCGGGAGCAAGATGCGGACCGCTGTCCCGCGGCCAGGGACGGAATCGATGGACAGGTGCCCGCCGCCCTGGGTGATGATGCCGTACGCGGTGGTGAGCCCGAGACCGACGCCGCGACCTGGCTTGGTAGAGAAAAACGGCTCGATGGCATGCCTGGCTACCTGCGGTTCCATGCCGGACCCGGTGTCGGTGACGAGGACGGATGCGGCGGCGCGGGGTGAGTTCTCCAGGTCCTCTGGCCGGGGAACGGTCGTGGTGATGGTGCAGGTACCCCCGGCGGGCATGGCGTCGCCCGCGTTGGTGACGATCAGTTTGAGGGCCTGGACGAGCTGGGCGGGGTCGGCCCGGATCGGCAGGGGTGACGGCGCCAGCGTCAGGCACAGCTCGGCACCGGCCGTCAGCGTGCTGCTCAGCGCCGTCGACGTCTCGCGGAGCAGCTTGTTCAGGTCAAGCTCCGCGAGGCGAGCTGGCTCGCGGCCGCTGAACATCAACAGCCGGCGGCTGAGCTCGGCCGCGCGGATACCGCTGTCCTGGCTGCTGACAAGGTCGCCGCGGATGAGGTGGCCGGTGTCAGCGTCGAGGGTCCCGGCCGCGATCGCGGCGTCCACGGCGTCCAGGGCGAAGGACAGGTGGGCCTGTTCCACGGCGAAAATATTGTTGAACTCGTGAGCTACCTTCCCGGCCATCCGGGACAGGCTGTCGAGCCGCTCGGTGAGCTGCTGACGCGCCTCACGCTCGCGGCGATCTGCCTCGGCTCGCCGGTGTCCCTCCGCCTGGCTGGTGACATCGACCAGCAGCACCAGTCCTCCGGTGAGCTGATCCCCGGCATCATGAAGAGGGCGGACGTGTGCGTCGATCCAGCGGTTGCGGCCCGCGCCGGTGGCGAGCGAGGTCCGCAGCGGCACCGGCTCGCGGCGCCGGTCCCGGAGCTGGGCGAGCAGGTCAGCCTGGAGCCCGGCGTCAAGGAAGGACAGCCACCGGCGTCCGGCGAGCTTGGCGGCAGGCTGATCCAGGAGCCTGGCGCACTCCGGGCTGACGTAGACCGCGGCGGCGTCCTGGTCAGTCAGGATGATGCCGACCGGGGAGGCTTCAGCGATGAGACGGAAACGCTCCTCGCTGACCTGCAGGTCCCGGACCTTTGCGATCAGGGCGCTGTTGATCACCTGGGCGTGATGGCGGTCGAAGTCCCGGGAAAGCGGCGGTACGGCTTTAGCGGGCTTGCTTTCCAGGGCCGCGCCGACCGCCTCGATCAGAGCACCTGGATCCTCAGAACGCAGCACGATCTGGCTCACGCCGCACGCTTCGGCCAGCGGCCGGGCCTGCGATTCCAGGTAGTTCGAGGTGTAGAAGACCACGGGCGTATGCGCGAGTTCCGGGCAGGCCCGCAGCTCGCGGACAAGCTGGTAGCCATCCATATCCGGCATGAGCACGTCGCTGACGACGAGGTCCGGACGGGCGCGGAGCGCGGTGCGGAGCCCGTCAGCGCCACCGTTCGCCTCCAAGATGGTGTATCCGTTCCGGCTCAGCAGCGTGCGGGCGATGTCTCGGTTCACGGGCTCGTCATCGACCACGAGGATGGTGGTCACGGCCGTCTCCCCTCGGCCTGATCCGGCGTGCCGAGGAGCTGGCTGGCCACCGCGAGGACGTCCCGTCCGGCGGCCTCGATGCGGGTCAGCGTCAGGGCGGCTTCCCCGTCCCGGCCACCCCGGACGTGACCGGGCAGCTGGTCGCACAGTTCCGCGAGGTCCGCGGCCCCGATGTTCTGGCCCAGTCCTTTCACGGTGTGGGCCGTGCTGGCCAGCCGGAGGATATCCCATTGGTGCAGGCTCTGCGCCAGGTCAGCGAGCTTGTCCGGGAGGCTGTCCAGGACGCTGCGCAGGATCCGGGCGGCCAGCACCTGGTCAGGGAGGTCATCCTCGCCGAGGAACTGGCCGAGCCGGCTGCTCATCGCGTCACGCAAGCGCTGAGTGGGGGCCGGGCCGTCCTCGCGCCCGGTGACGGCACCCCGGCCGTTGCGGATCCAGCGGCGAAGGTGCGCGTCTACCTTGCCCGTGGTGATCGGCTTGGTGAGGTAGTCATCCATGGTGGCGGCGGCGCAGCGGGCGCGGTCTTCGGGCAGGGCGGCGGCGGTCAGGGCGATGATCGGCGTGTGCCGGTCGCGGCCCTCGGCGGAGTGGATCGTGCGGGCCGCGGTGTAACCGTCCATGACCGGCATGTGGCAGTCCATGATGATCGCGTCGTACCGGCGGGCCGCGGCCATGGCCACGGCTTGCTGACCGTCGGAAGCGACCTCGACCTGATAGCCGAGCCGGGCGAGGATGCCCTCGCCCGCGAGCTGGCTCAGCTCATCGTCCTCGACGAGAAGCACGCGACCGCTGGCCGGGCCGGCCGGGGCCGTTCGGGCGGTGGGGGCGGCCGGACCGGTCAAGCCAAGCACGTCGCTGATCGTGGCGAAGAGGTCGGCGCCGCGGACCGGCTTGACCAGGACCGCCTTGATTCCCGCCCGGTCGGCCGCCTGCTGGTCGAAGTCGACTTCCGAGCTGAGCATGATCACGGGATGGTCAGGGACACTGTCCGCGTGCATTGCGCCGGCCAGCGTCAGCCCGTCCATGCCGGGCATCCGAAGGTCCAGGATGCTGAGGTCGTAGGGCTCCCCGCGCAGCGCGGCCCCGCGGAGCAGCGGCAGCGCCGCCTCGGCCTCGTCGCACAGGGTTGTCTCGGCCCGCCACGCGCGCAGCTGCTGGTCGAGAATGAGCCGGTTGGTGGCATTGTCATCGACGACGAGGACTCGGCGCCCGGCCAGGACGTTCAGCGAGACCGAGTGATCGGCTTGCGAGGCCGGATCGAAGGGAATGACGCACCAGAACGTGCTGCCCTGGCCGGGCTGGCTCGACACGCCGAGGGTTCCTCCCATCAGGGTGACGAGCTCCCGGCAGATGGCCAGGCCGAGGCCGCTGCCACCGGCGCGCCGCGTGGTCGAGGAGTCGGCCTGCACGAACGGCTCGAAAAGCCGCTGCTGATTGTCCGGGCTGATCCCGACCCCGGTGTCGGTGACCTCGAACCGGATGGCGGCCGCCTCGGCCTGGGCCGCCTCGGCCTGGGCCGGGCCGGTCTCGTCCGGCACCGCGCGGACCGTGATCTCACCGTGCTCGGTGAATTTCACCGCGTTCCCGGCGAGATTCAGCAGCACCTGGCGGAGCCGGTCCGGGTCACCGGACCGGCTGGCCGGCAGCGACGGCGCATAGGAGCCGGTGACCTCCAGCTGCTTGGACCGGGCTGATTCGGCGACCATCTCGACCACATCCTCGACGATGGCCGCCGGGGAGAAGTCGATGGTGCTGAGAACGAGCTTTCCCGCCTCGATCTTCGAGAAGTCAAGCACGTCGTTGATCAGAGACAGCAGGGTATGGCTGGCCGTCCTGATCCCGTCGACGTAGCGGCGCTGGGGCGCGCTGAGCGTCGTGCTGCCAAGCAGCTCGGCCAGGCCGATCACCGCGTTCATGGGGGTACGGAGCTCATGGCTCATCGAGGCGAGGAACTGCTTCCTGTTCGCGTTGGCTTGGCGCAGCGCCTGGTTCGCCCCGGCCAGCTCGCCGGAGCGGCGCAGGATCTCGGCGCGCATCCGGGCGGTATCTTCGCGAAGCTCTCCCGCCAGCCGCTCGTGGGCATCTTGCCGCTGGGCGAACTCGGTGACATCTACCACCTCGTGCAGGATGTGCGCGAGCTTCCCGCGCGGGTCGAGCAGCGGGCTGTTACGCGGGCTCCAGTACCGCACCTCGAACCCGCCGCCTTCGGCGGCGGAGCGGCGCACGTCGTAATGCTGCACCGCCATCGTGTCCGGCCGGAGCTCACTCCGGACGCGATCAAAGGAGGCGGTCAGGTTGGCTACCCCCGTGGCGCCCAGGTCATCCGGGTTGTCAGGGAAGACATCAAATATGTGGCGGCCCAGAATGTCCTCCCTGGTCGTCATCGTGGCCGCCAGGTACGCGTCACTGACCGCAACGATGGTCAGCCGCGGGTCGAGCACCAGGTACAGCCCTGGTACCCCTTCGAACAGCCGTCGGAAATCCAGCCCGGAAGGCGCTTCCGCGCCCGCGGTCCCGCTGTCTCGTCCCATCTCTATCACAATTTGTAATTCTACAGATACTAAAAGTAGCCACAACATGCTCGGCGTCGACATCCGGGATGTGATCACCTGCGAGGCCGGGTCGTCGTAGCGGGCGCGCGAGACCGGCTCGTTTTGTATCAATCGTGATATCATTTGTGCGTTCCTTGATATCTAACGGGTCGGTGCTTATTCTGAGGGGTCCGCGCGTGAGCAGAACCGTCATTGACCTCGACGATGACGTGCTCGCCGACGTCGCCAGGGCGCTCGGCACCCGCACCAAAAGGGATACGGTCAACGCGGCGCTGCGGGAGGTACTGGAAAATCGGCGCCGGGCGCTGGCCTTGACCAGGCTGCGCGAGGCGACCGCAGACGGCGCCTTCGACCTAGCCCTGCTGGCGGACAAGGGAAGCTACCGCCGGTGACCCCCGCGCAGTTCCTCATCGACACGAGTGCTCTGGCCAGGCTCATGCGCCCCGGCGCCGAATCCTTCGGATGGGATCAAGCCGTCATGGCGGGCTTGATCGCGGTGTGCCCGATCACCGAGCTTGAGTTCTTTTACGGCGCGCGTTCGCTGGCCGATCGTGAGCAGGGGATCGGTACCGTGCGGTCCCTGTTCGGCTGGGTACCGGTGCACGACCGCGCCTTCACCCGGGCGTGGGACGTCCAAGGCGAGCTGACCGCCAAGGGGCAGCACCGCGGTGCAGGCCCGGTTGACCTGGCCGTCGCCGCGACCGCGGAGTTGCACGGCCTGACTCTGCTCCACCACGACCGCGATTTCGACGTCATAGCGCAGGTTACGGGGCAGCCCACCCGATGGTACGGATCGGACTGACGGCGCCACGACACCCGGTGATCTAGGATGCCGCGTATGCCGCCGGAGCGAGGTCCCCAGGGGCCGGTCACGGCCCGTAACTGGCAGGATCCGCCCTATAACCGCTGGGCGTACTGGCACGCCGCCGAGCTCCTGCCCGCCTACCGCGTCGCCCGTGGTACCGGCCCCGCCCGCGCCCTACCCGAGCTAGCAGCGCCCGAGCCAGCCGCGCCCAAGCCAGCCGCGCCCGGCCTCCTCGAAACCGCCGTCACCCGGCTCGACGGGTCCGCGGACACCGTGGCCGATGTACTGGCCGGGACCTTCACCGACGCGTACCTGGTGCTGCAGGACGGCCAGCTGGTCACCGAGTGGTACCACCCCCAGGGGGCGGCGGACCGGAACCACGCGCTGATGTCGGTGTCGAAGTCGCTGGTGGGCTGCGTGGCCGCGGTGCTCATCGATCGCGGCCAGCTCGACCCCGACGGCGAGATCACCAGCTACGTTCCCGAACTGGCCGTCAGCGGCTACGCCGCCGCCCGGGTGCGGCACGTCCTGGATATGCGCAGCGGGATCAGCTTCACCGAGGAGTACGACAACCCGCGGGCCGACATCCGGCGGCTAGATGAGTGGATCGGCTGGCCCCCCAGCGAAACGCCCAGCGAAACGCCCAGCCAACCGGCCGGCGAACCCCCCGGCGAACCGGCCGGCGAACCAGGGAGCGGACCCGGAGGCGAGCCCCGCGGGCTGTACCGGTTCCTGGCCACGCTGTCGGCCGAGGTCCCGCACGGCGCGCGTTTCCTGTACCGTTCCGCCGAGTCGGACGTGCTCGGCTGGGTGTGCGAGCGCGCCTCCGGGCAGCCCATGGCCGGGCTGTTGTCGGAGCTGGTCTGGGCGCCGATGGGCGCCGAACACGACGCCGACCTGCTGCACGACGGGCTGGGCACCGCGGTGCACGACGGCGGGTTGTGCGCCACCGCCCGCGACGTGGCCCGGTTCGGTCAGCTGCTGCTTGACGGGGGAGTGGTGCGGGACCAGGCCGGGGGCACCCGCCGGGTCGTCCCGCCGCTCTGGCTGCGCCAGGCCTGGGCCGTCGACGCCGATGCACGAGCCGTGTTCGCCGCCTCCCCGGCCGAGTCGGCGTTTCCCGGCGGCTGGTACAGGAACCAGTTCTGGTTCCGCCCGGGTGATTACGGCGACGTGCTGCTCTGCCTGGGCATTCACGGTCAGATGGTGCACGTAAGCCGCCGCACGAGGACGGTCTGCGTGAAGTTTTCCAGCTGGCCGCAGGCCCAGAACCCGTTCTACCTCGAGGATACGCTGCGTGCGTTCGACGCCCTGGGCGGTGCGCTCAGCGGCCGCCAGCCCGCCCCGGGCCGGGCCCCCCTAGCCGGGACCGCCGGGACCGCCGGCGTCCCCGGCCTGGTGGCCGGCCTGAACCGCCACGGCGCGACCCACCCCAGCGCGGCCCACCCCAGCGCGACCCACCTGTCCCGCTAGTTCGCTCTCGACGCCTGCCGAACGAGGGCTTAACCTGGGCTTGTCCGGACAGGAGGCCCCGTGACCGCTGTTCGTCGGCACCTTAACGGCATCGCCGAGATCCGCACGTTCTTCCGGACCAATTCCCAGCCGATCTATTTCGTCGGCCCGACGGCCTTCAATCTGCTCGGCATCGACCGCTGGGTCCGCAATTTCGGCTACATCGCCTACTACGATTCCTGGGACGGCCAACACCCCAGGGTGTTCAGTCCGGAGAACCGCCCCTACGTCGAGTTCGAATCCAGCGAGCAGATCAACAACTATCTGCTCCGCGATCCCGAGGTCCGCGAGCACCTGCGCCGCCGCGGCGGGGTGCCGATGGTCGCGATGGTGTTCTTCGACGAAGAGACCGAGCAGATCTGCCGGGACCAGGGCTACACGCTGATCCTGCCGCCGGACGCGCTGCGGCGCCGGCTGGACTCCAAGATCGTCACCACCCAGCTCGGCAACGAGGCCGGCGCCCCGTCGGTGCCGAACGTCCTGGCCAAGGCGGCCAGCTACACCGAGCTCACCGCGCTGGCCGCGGCGGCAGGCCTGGGCACCGACCTGGTCGTGCAGATGCCCTACGGCGACTCGGGCAAGACCACCTTCTTCATCTCTTCCGAACAGGACTGGGACACCTGCGCCGGTCACCTGGACGGCGAGCAGCTCAAGGTGATGAAACGCATCAACAACCAGGCCGCGGCGGTCGAAGCGTGCATCACCAGGCACGGCACGATCGTCGGGCCGTTCATGACCGACCTGACCGGCTACCCGGAACTCACCCCGTACCAGGGCGGCTGGTGCGGCAACGACGTGTTCCCCGAGGCTCTGACCGAACACGACCGCGCCATCGCCATCGGCCACGTCCGCAAGCTGGGGGACCGGCTCGCCAGCGAGGGCTACAAGGGCTTCCTCGAGGTCGACGTGCTCGTCGACACCGACACCGGCGGGGTGTACCTGGGCGAGCTCAACCCCCGGATCTCGGGGGTCTCCTCGATGACCAACGTGACCGCGGGCGCCTACGCTGACGTGCCGCTTTTCCTGTTCCACCTGCTCGAGTTCATGGACGTGGACTACACGATCGACGTCGAGGAGATCAACGAGCGCTGGCTCGCGCTGGCGGCCATGGACGTCTGGTCACAGCTGATCATGAAGGAGCCCGGCGAGGAGGTCGAGCGCATCCTGGCCGCCCCGCGTACCGGCGCCTGGCGGCTGGCCGACAGCGGCGAGCTCGCCTTCGAGCACGTCGCCAGCGACTGGCACGACATCACGACCGAGGACGAGGCCTTCTTCATGCGGGTCTACGGCCCGGGCGACTTCAAGTTCCACGGCGCCGACCTCGGCATCCTGGTCACCAAGGGCCGCATGCAGACCGCCGAGGGCCTGACCGACCGCTGCCGCCGCTACATCGACGGCATCCGCGCCCACTACAAGTCCGAGTCCCTCCCGCAGGCCCCGCCCGTCATACCCATCGCCTACGTCAAGTAGTTTCCCCTGCTCCCTTGCTCACCCGGGCGCGCGGGGTGGATGGTGGGCTTGGGCGGCCCGGGCCATGGCCGCCGACAGGGAGGTGGGGGCGGTGCCGGACGAGGTGAAGCCGCTGGCGTACAACAGCCTGTGGCAGCTCAGGAACGACGGCTGGTCAAGCCTGGAGGAAATCGCCGCTCAGCTGGTGCTGGCCGGCGCCCAGCAACGTCCCGCCGACCGGCTCGTGCACGCCGCTACCGAGCTTCTGAACGTGCTCGGACCTATCGAACGATTCTGGGCTTTTCCCGGCACGCAAACCTTCCAGCGGCTGCGGCGGCTGTTCGCGTCCGGCCGCTACGACCGGTTCGCCGCGCTGGCCAGCCAGGCCAACCGGGCGCTGGCCACAGAGTCCTACCGGCGCAGCGAGGCCGGAGACCTGACCGCCGATGACGACCGCCGCGAGGGTGGCGACGTGCACCGGGGCGAGCCGTCGCGCACCGACCGGCCCTACTTCGAGGTCCTGGTCGTGGAGGACCTGAGCGAGGCGCAGGAACTCGGGCTGCGCGAGGAGCTGCGCCGCTGGCGCCGCCCGGACGACCCGTTCGTCTACGAGGTCGTCGTGGTGCCGAGCGTGGACGACGCGGTCATGGCCGCGCGGCTCAACTTCAGGCTCCAGGCGTGCGTGGTGCGCCGCCGGTTCACCCACCGGACCAGGCACGAAGCCTCCTTCCTCGCGCAGTTCGTGGTCGATTCTGGTCCCGATGACCTGATGGACCGCTCGCCCGATGACCGCGCCCAGGAGCTGGCCAGGGCGCTGGCCAAGATCCGGCCTGAGCTCGACCTGTACCTGATGACCGAGATCTCGGTCGAGGACCTGGCGGGCCGGCTCAGCCATCATTTCCGCCGCATCTTCCACACCAGGGAAGGGTCCCTGGAGCTGCACCTGTCCATCCTGGACGGGATCGGGGCCAGGTACCGCTCTCCTTTTTTCAGCGCACTGCGCAGCTACAGCCACCGGCCGACCGGGGTGTTCCACGCGCTGCCGATCTCGCACGGCAAGTCGATCGTCAACTCGCACTGGATCAAGGACATGCTCGACTTCTACGGCCTGGACATCTTCCTGGCCGAGACGTCGGCGACCTGCGGCGGGCTGGATTCGCTGCTCGAACCCACCGGGCCGTTGCGCGAGGCCCAGCAGCTGGCGGCCAGGACGTTCGGGTCGCGGCAGACCTTTTTCGTCACCAACGGGACCTCGACCGCGAACAAGATCGTGGTGCAGGCCCTCGTCCAGCCGGGCGACATCGTCCTGGTCGACCGGAACTGCCACCAGTCGCATCACTACGGGCTGATGCTGGCCGGCGCGATGGTGACCTACCTGGACGCCTACCGCCTCAACGAGTACTCGATGTACGGCGCGGTGCCGCTGCGGGAGATCAAGCGCCAGCTGCTTGCGCTGCGCCAGGCCGGCAAGCTGGACCGGGTCAGGATGCTGCTGCTGACCAACTGCACGTTCGACGGCGTCGTCTACGACGTCCAGCGGGTCATGCAGGAGTGCCTGGCGATCAAGCCCGACCTGGTCTTCTTGTGGGACGAGGCCTGGTTCGCCTTCGCCAGGTTCCACCCGATCTACCGGCCGCGCACGGCCATGCGCGCCGCCCGCACGCTGGCCGAACGGCTGCGCCTGCCGGACTACCGCGCGGATTACGACGCCTTCGCGGCCGAGGTCGGCCCGATCGATGCCGCGGCGGCCGAGGACCTGCTTGACCGGCGGCTGCTCCCCGATCCGGCCCGGGCCCGGGTCCGGGTCTACGCCACCCAGTCCACTCACAAGACGCTGACCTCGCTGCGGCAGGGGTCCATGATCCACGTCTTCGACCAGGACTTCAGCCAGAAGGTGGAGGAGACCTTCCACGAGGCCTACATGACGCACACCTCCACCTCCCCGAACTACCAGATCCTGGCCTCGCTCGACCTGGGTCGCAGGCAAGCCGCCCTGGAGGGTTTCGAGCTGGTCCAGAAGCAGATCGAGAACGCGATGCGGCTCCGCGACGCGGTGGACAAGCACCCGCTACTGAGCAGGTACATGCGCTGCCTGACCACCGCCGACCTGATCCCGGCGCAGTACCGGTCCTCCGGCATCGACCAGCCGCTGCGCTCCGGCCTGCCGAACATGATCAAGGCCTGGGACAACGACGAGTTCGTCCTTGACCCGTCCCGGATCACCATCTACATCGGCGCCACCGGCATCGACGGCGAGGCGTTCAAGCGCGGCCAGCTGATGGACCGCTACGGCGTCCAGATCAACAAGACGTCACGGAACACCGTGCTGTTCATGACGACCATCGGCACCACCCGCAGCTCGGTCGCCTACCTGATCGAGGTCCTGGTCGCCATCGCCAGGGAGCTTGACGCCCGGGTGGCGGACATGAGCCCGGCCGAACGCGCCGCGCACGAGCGCGCGGTGCTCCGGCTGACCGCGCCGTCGGCCCCGCTGCCCGACTTCAGCGGCTTCCACCCCAGCTTCACCGACGGCCAGGGCCCCAACCCAGGCACCTCGGAGGGAGACGTCCGCCGGGCCTTTTACCTGGCCTACAACGACAGCTACTGCGAGTACCTCACGCCCGAGGAGGTGGAGCAGCGGATGGAGAACGGGGAGCAGGTCGTGTCCACCACCTACGTCACCCCCTACCCACCCGGCTTTCCCGTGCTCGTGCCCGGGCAGGTGTTCAGCCCGCAGATCCTGGCCTTCATGCGGAGCCTGGACACCCCCGAGGTGCACGGCTACCGGCCCGGTCTCGGCTACCGCGTCTACGTCGACAAGGCCCTGGAGATCGCCGCGCCTACCGGTACCTGAATCCCGTTAGCGGGCTCACGACAGCCCGTGCTCGCGGCACCAATCCTCGCCGCTGCCGTCCGCTAGGCCGGAGTCCCAGTGCTGGTCCGCGGTGATCGCCTCCAGCACACTGGGGTAAACCGTGAACGCGCGGCTGAGCCCGGTCATCTCGAACAGCTGAGGTATCGCGCCGCCGCCGGTCACGATCGTGAGTGATCCTTCGTGCAGGCGCAGCCGCTTGAGTCCGCCGACCAGGACGCCCAGGCCGCTGGAATCCAGGAAATCGACGCCGCTCAGGTCGGCCACGACGTACCGGGCGCCGTTCTCGACGAGCTTGATCAGCTGCTCGCGCAGCGCGGGTGCGCCGTAGACGTCGACCTCGCCCGCTACCCGCAGCACGGCGCAATCGCCCGCGGTGATCGCTTCTAGCTGAAACGGCGGCACGTCAGCCTCCATAGTTGTCCCTGCCCTTATCACAGCGCCCTTATCACAGCGCCCTTATCACAGCGCCTCATGACAGCGGTCTACGTCACGAACGGCGTGGCGTAACCCGCTGGAAACATCCGGCGTAGATCATGAATCATGGAAACACGTCGGCTCCTGATCGGGTGCGACTTTACCTATCTCGCGGCCATCAGCACCCCGGTGATTTTCCAAGTTCAGCCGATCGAAACCCCGCCCATAGCCATCACCGGGGGGCAGTGGGCGGCCGAGCCGCCGATTGCGATCCGCGGTTACACCGACCTGTACGGCAACCCTTGTGTCCGCGCGGTGCTGCCGGCCGGCCGGTCGAGCTTCCGCTACCAGGCGCAGGCCGTGGTCCCCGACGCCACCGAGGACGCCGACCCGGACGCCAAGGAGTGCCCGCCCGACGACCTGCCCGACGAGACGCTGATCTATACCCTGCCGAGCCGGTACTGCCTGCCCGATGTGCTCGGCGACGAAGCCTGGTCCCGGTTCGGCGGGCTGGAGCCGGGGTACCGCCGGGTGCAGGCCATCTGCGACTACGTCCACAATCACCTGACCTTCAGTTACGGCAGCACGACGGCCCTGTCAAGCGCCGCGGACGTCAACCGGACCCGGATCGGGGTCTGCCGTGACTTCACGCACCTGGCCGTCTCGTTCTGCCGGGCGCTGAACATCCCAGCCCGCTACGTGTTCGGCTACCTGCCCGACCTCGACGTCCCGCCGGATCCGGCGCCGATGGACTTCGCGGCCTGGATGGAAGTGTGGCTGGGGGACCGGTGGTGGACTTTCGATCCGCGCAACAACATCAGGCGCAAGGGACGTATCGTGATCGGCCGGGGGCGTGACGCCTCGGATGTGGCCATGGCCACGACGTTCGGCGGCCCCCTGCTCGAGTCCATGGTGGTCCAGGCGGAGGAGGCAACGCGATGATGCTCGATCCCTCGGTGCTGCAGGCGCCGCTGCTCGATCACCGCGGCCTCGACCTGGGTGCCGTCCGCACCGTCAACTATGTCCTGCAGCAGAGCTTCCGCTACACCTACGACGCGCCGGTGGAGTCGCTGCGCCAGCGGCTGGTCATCGTGCCGCCCGCCCGGCATGGCAACCAGTACCGGCGGGCGCACCGGCTCGAGGTGAACGGCGCTCCGGTCCGGCGCCGGGTCAGCCGCGACGCGCACGGCAACGTCATCGCCTGGCTGCACGCCGACCGGGTGGCGGAGGTGATCGAGTTCCGCCTCGCCGCCGTGATCGAGCGGGTCCGTGACGACGGGCCCACCCTGCTGCCCGCGCAGCTGCTGCACCACCCGCGCCTGCTGCGGCCCACCCGGCTCACCGCCGCCGACGAACGGCTGCGCGACCTGGCCGCGGACATCGCGGCGCGGGCCGCCGCGCCGCAGGACACCGCCCAGCGGATCTGCGACGTCGTCGCCCAGGCGATCAGCTACTCCTACGGCGTCACCTCGGTGACCACCACGGCGCCCGAAGCCCTAGCCGCCGGGCGCGGTGTCTGCCAGGACTTCGCGCACGTGATGCTGGCGCTGTGCCACCTGCTCAAGCTGCCCGCCAGGTACGTGTCGGGGCATCTGCTCGGCCAAGGCGGCACCCACGCCTGGGTCGAGGTGATCGTGCCGCACGGCCACCAGGCCGAGGCCGTCGCCTTCGACCCGTGCAACGGCCGCCGCACCGACAGCGGCTACGTCACCGTCGCGACCGGCCGCGACTACTCCGACGTCGCCCCGACCTCCGGTTCCTACGTCGGCACATCCGGCGGCCGCCTGACCGCCGACCGACGCGTCGGCATCCTCGCCGCCGCCTGACCACCGCACGCAAAAGTAGGCGTCCCCATCGCCGCAACACGACCCCAAACGCCCGGGTGGCATCCGCATCTGGCTGCCCCCGCAGGCACGAGCCCTGGCCGAGAGCCTGGCGCGCCAGGAAGCGGACTGCTGCGGCTTCCTGGACCTGGAGCTGGCCGCAGACGGCGGCCGCCTTCGGCTCGACATCACATCACCGGCCGCCGAAGCCGCCCCGGTGATCGCCTGGCTGGTTGGCGAGCCGCGACGGGCGCGGCCTCGGGCGCTCGGCCACCTGGCCGTCCACCGACATCACGACCGGGAGCGACGCCAGGTCGTCAAGCGGCAGTGGCGGCCCCACCGCCACCCAGGCCGCGGACGAACCGTCCGCGGTGTTGTCCTCGAGGGCGAAACGGTACCCGGACCAGACCGAGTCCACGATCTCCAGGCACGCCAGCGCGGCGTCGCACGCGTCAAGTGCCTGGTAAACCGAGCAGGGCGCCGTCAGCCTGCGCCCGAGCCGCAGCCCGATCTCCGGCTCGACCCGCGGCTGCAGCGCGCCGCCTGGCAGAACCGCGGGAGAGTCAAGCAGCATGACGTCGGTCAGCGGACCGAAGTTGGGTGCGTCGATACCCATCTGCGCCCGCATGACCGCCGAGGTGTACCCCAGCTTCCACCCGGCCCGCCGTTCCCCTGCGGCGAGCCGCGACGCCGTCGCCTGGTCCTGAATGCGGTACGCGTCCTTCAGCGACAACCCGAGCTCGCCGGAAAGCAGCACGTCCAGGGTCCGGCCCTGCTGCCGGGCCTGGCGCAGTACGCGCGCCGCCGCCCCCGGGTCGAGCACCCCGCGGTCATCCGCGCACGACCGTCAGCTCACGCCACGGGCCCGGCAGGGCCGTCCGGGCGGGCGTGCGCGCGCAGGATCTCCGACCAGCTCCGGGCCGGCCTGGCGGCCGGAAGCGACACATGCGGCCGGCCGCCGACCAGCACGACCGGGTACCGCCGCAGCTCATACCCCACCGCGGTCCGGCACCGGCCGGTGGCAAGCTCGTAGCTGTACCAGTGCCAGGGGCAGGTGACGAAGCCGTCGCGGACAAGCCCCTCGGCCAGCGGCCCGCCGTTGTGCGGGCACCCGCCGTCGGTGACGGTCAACTCGCCGTCGACCATGAACACCGCATAAGAACACCCGTCGTGCTCGAACGACCATTGCGTCCGCCCCTCGGGCTGCTCAAGCGGGACCAGCGCGGCACCAAGGCTCACGTACACCCGAGTTCGATGCTGCCGAGCCGGTCCGCGGTCGCGGTCACCACGTCGCCGGCCCGCACGGGAACGGCTGCGGTCAGGCCGCCCGACAGCACGATGTCGCCCGCCCGCAGCCCCTCGTTCTCGGCGGCCAGCGAGCGCACCAGCCAGGCCACCGCCGCCGCCGGATGACCGAGCGCCGCCGCGCCCGCGGCGGTCGCCACCACCTCGCCGTTGTGCTCGAGCACCACGCCGATCAGCCGCAGGTCCAGGCCGGCCGCGGGTACGGCCGAGCCGACCAGGTAGCGGCCCGCCGAGGTGTTGTCCGCCACCACGTCCGGCATGGTGAACTTGTAGTCGGTGTACCGGGAGTCGAGCACCTCGATGCCGACCGCCACCGACGCGGTGGCCGCCAGCACCGCCGAGGAGACGACAGAAGGCCCGGACAGGTCCGCGCCCATGATGAAGACGATCTCCGGCTCGCACCGGGGCTGGATGTGCTGGGCGACGACGAGCGGCTCGCCGAGGTCGAGCGCGTCCGCGGCGGCCAGGTGCCCGCGGACCGGGTCGTGCACCCCGACCTGCGCCTGCTTCGCCCGGGAGGTCACGCCCAGCTTCCAGCCCGCCAGCGGGCCTGCCTCGTGCCGCAGCAGCCGCTGCACCTCATAAGCCGAGGCCAGGTCGAAGGAGTCAAGCTCGGCGGACAGCGAGCTGATCGGGGTGCGATCGGCGCGGGCCTTGGTCAGCCGGGCCGCGATCTCGTCAGCAGAGGTCATAAGTACGTCCCTTACTCGGAAACACGGACGGTGACGGGGCCGAGGCGGTCGAAATCGGCGCGGAACACGTCGCCGGCCCGCATCGGCACGGCGGCGTGCAACGCCCCGGTCATGATCAGGTGCCCGGCCTCCAGCTTGGCCCCCATCTCGCCCAGGGTGTTCGCCAGCCAGGCCACCACCCGGACCGGGTCGCCGAGCGCGGCCGCGCCCGCGCCGGTGTCGACAAGCTCGCCCTGCCGGGTGAGCGCCATCCCGATCAGCCGCGGATCCAAGGGGGCCACGCCGTCAAGCGGCACCAGCCGGCTCGAGACCGCGACCGCGCCGTTGGACGCCAGGTCGGCGACGGTGTCGGCCAGCTTGATCCGCCAGTCGGCGAACCTGGAGTCGACGATCTCTACCGCGGCGGTCATCCCGGCGATCGCGGCCCGGGCGTCCAGCACGCTCACCCCCGGGCCGGCCAGCGGCGCCCCGAGCACGAACGCGATCTCGGCTTCGAGCTTGGGCTGGATGAAGGCACCAAGGGAGACCAAGTCGCCGTCGGCGTAGACCGTCGAGGCCAGCACTGGCCCGTAGTCGGGCTGGTCGACCCCGATCATCTGCTGCATCGGCTTGGAGGTCAGCCCGACCTTGTACCCGACGATGCGGTCGCCGTCGGCCAGCAGCAGCTTCACCAAATCCTGCTGCACGGCATAGCCGTCGGCCATGCCGAGGTCGGGATCGGCGTCGGTGAACGGCTCGATCGGCTGCCGGGTGCGGCGGGCCTCGTACAGCGCCCTGGCCTTGCCGGGCACGTCGGTCAGCGGCATCTCAGCCTTCCTTCTGGAGGAGCTCCGGGGACCAGCCGAGGCGACGGGACGCCGCCTCGGCCGCTTCCATGATCGTGGGTGCCAGCCGTCGCAATGCCATGACCGTGCACCGGGCCAGCGGAACGCCGATGCTGATCGCAGCGATCACTTCGCCGTTGATATCACGGACCGGGGCCGCGATGGAGGCCAGGCCGATCTCGCGCTCGTTGACCGCCTCGGCCCAGCCGCGGCGGCGGACCCGGTCCAGCTCGGCCGCCAGCTGCTCCGGATCGGTGATGGTGTGCGGGGTCAGCGCGGTCAGCGGGGCCGCGCGCAGCACCGCGTGCCGCCGGGCTTCTGGCAGGTAGGCGAGCAGCACCTTGCCCGAACTTGTGCAGTGCACGGGCACCCGGCGCCCGGTTTCTGTGAACAGCCGTACCGAGTGCGCGCTCTCCAGCCGGTCCACGTACACCACCTCGTGCCCGTCGAGCACGCCGACCTGGGACGACTCCCCGGTCTGGGCGCGCAGCTCACCGAGCACCTGGCCGACCGCCGCGTGCAGGTCCAGGTGCACCCGCACCGCCTCGCCCAGTTCGAACATGACGATGCCGAGCCGGTAGCCGCCGGTGCGCGGGTTCTGCTCGACCAGCCCCTCGGCCACCAGCGTGGTGAGCATCCGGTGCACGGTGCTCTTGCCCAGTCCCAGCCGCCGCGCCAGCTCGGAGACGCCGAGGTCGGCCTCGCGGGACCGGAACACCTTGAGCAGCCGGGCCGCGTTCCGTACGGTGGACAGCCCGCCCTCCGGGGCCGCGGTCACGAGCTAGAAACCGTAGGAGGCTGCCACTGCGTCCGGCCGCCGACCGCGGCCAGCAGCTCGCGCCGCACCTCGTCAGGGTCCGGCCGCGGCTGCGACGCCAGCGCGCCGAGCGCCGCGTTGCGCGGGGCGAGCGTCGCGGCCAGCAGGGCGTGCGCCCGGACCAGGCCGGCCGCCGCCGCCCCGGCCATCTCGTCGACCAGGTCCTCCCGGCCGCGCACCCGGCTGCGGATCGTCTCGAAGTCGCGGGCCACCGCCGAATGTCCCCCCGCCAGCCCGGTGCCGACGTGCGCCGCCTGGTGCCCGGACAGCCCCGCCCCGGGCGAGGCCACGAAGTGATAGACCACGGTGCCGAGGCCAAGCGCGTGCCGCACCTCGGTAAAGGCCGGCCCGTCCGACTCGTCGATCAGCGCAAGCTCGGGCAGCACCACGGGGTCGAAGAACCGCAGCGTCCAGGAAAGCCCCTCTACCGACCCAGTCAGCTCCACCTCGGGCGCGCGGACCGGGCCGAGCGAGTCCCTGGTGGCCAGCACGTGCAGGTTGCGCGCGCCCACCGCGGCCACGGTCAGCGGCCCGGGGGCCAGCAGCGGCAGCTGGCCGCGGACGGCAGCCGGGAACGTCATGGCCTGCGCGACGTAGGCGCGGTGGATCTCCTCGACGTAATGCGCGACCGCCGCGCGCATCTGTTCAGGCGTCGACATAGAATCCCTCCGCCCATATCTGAGCGTTCCTCTATACGGAACGGTAGAGCTTTATCTGGAACAGTAAGCGAGGTATGTTCGAGCCGTCAAGCACGAAGGAGGAACCGTGGGAATCTTGCGCCTGGCCCACGTCGACGTCCGCACCCCTGACCTCGAGCTGTCCACCGCGTACTACACCGAGGTGCTCGGGCTGCAGCTGGCCGGGCGCGGCGACGACACCGTCTACCTGAAGTGCTGGGACGAGGAGGACCACCACTCCATCCGGCTCCGTTACGACCCGCGCACCGGGCTCGACCTGTTCAGCTTCCGGGTCGAGCGCGAGGACGACCTGGCCGAGCTGGAGATAGCGGTCCAGAAGTACGGCTGCCAGGTGCAGCGGGTCAGCCGCGGCGAGGCGGTGGGCCAGGGCGAGTCGCTCCGCTTCACGATCCCGTCCGGGCAGACCATGGAGCTGGTCTACGACCTGGAAAAGACCGGCAACATCTTGGGCAAGCTGAACCCGAGCCCGGTGCCGCCGCCCGACCTGCCAGGGATCGCGCCGCCGCGGCTTGACCACATGCTGATCAACGCCGAGGAAGTCGGCGAGGCCGGAGCGTTCTTCCAAAAGGTCCTCGGCTTCCGGATGACCGAGCAGGTGCTTGACGCCAACGGCCACCAGCTCGGCGTCTGGCTGGAACGAAGCCACTCCCCGCACGACATCGCCATCGTCAACGGGCCGAACGGGGCGCTGCACCACTTCGCGTTCTGGCTCGACGACTGGGACCAGGTCCGCAAGGCCGCCGACATCCTGGCCTACAACGGGGTGCAGATCGACCAGGGCCCGACCAGGCACGGGGTGACCCGCGGCAACACCATCTACTTCTTCGACCCGCTCGGCATCAGGAACGAGGTCTTTACCGGCGGGTACCGCGCGGATCCTGACTTCCCGAGCATCACCTGGACCGAGGACCAGTTCGGCCGCGGGCTGTTCTACTACGAGAACGTCCTGAGTCAGCGCTTCCTCCGCATGCACACCTGAGGAGCAACCTTGAGCGACCGCATCCTGCGCCTGCAGCACGTCGAGATCCGGGTCCCCGACCTCGAGCTGTGCACGGCCTACTACACCGAGGTGGTCGGCCTCATCGAGGTCGCCCACGAAGAGGGCCGGGTGTTCCTGAAGTGCTGGGACGAGCACGAGCACCATTCGGTGGTGCTGCGCCAGGCGCCCACCTACGGGCTTGACCACATGTCGTTCAAGGTCGCAGAACACGATGACCTGGATCACTACGCCGACCGGGTAGAAAAAGCCGGCCTGGCCGTCAAGCGCTTCGCCCAGGCCGAGCTCGGCCCGGGCTGGGGCGAGGCGATCCGGTTCGAGGCCCCCTCTGGCCACCTGATCGAGCTGGTCTACGGGATGGAAAAGGTCGGCAACATGCTGCCGCTGACCAACCCGCCGCCTCGCCCGGCCAACCTGGTCGGCATCGCGCCGCCCCGGCTCGACCACATCTTCATCATGGCCGAGGACGTCGACGCGACCACCGCGTTCTTCCGCGACGTGCTGGACTTCCGGCTCACCGAGCAGATCATCGCCAACGACGGCCACCAGCTCGCCACCTGGCTTGAGCGCTCGCACACCCCACACGACCTGGCCATCGTGACCGGCCCGAACGGTGCCCTGCACCACTTCGCCTTCTGGGTGGACGACTGGAACGCGGTCCGCGAGGCGGCCGACCTGCTCGCCTACAACGGCGTCACCATCGACGTCGCGCCCACCAGGCACGGCGTCACCCGCGGCTACACCGTCTACTTCTTCGACCCGGTCGGTAACAGGAACGAGGTGTTCACCGGCGGCTACTGGGTCGACCCGGACTTCGAGCCGATCACCTGGACAGAAGAGGAGATGGGCCGGGCCATGTTCTACTACGCCCGCGAGGTCAACGAGCGCTTCTTCACGGTCCACTCTTGATGACCGATACCAACGGCAGGTCCGGGCCGGCCCCCGCCGCGTTCCGCCGCACCGACCGTACCGATGCCCCCTACTACCTAGCCCGATATTCCGAACGGAAGTCCCTGCAAGCGGCCAGACAAGCGGCGACGACCGCGGAGCCGGACGCCGACCTGCCCCTCTACTTGCGCCGGTTCAGGGAACGCGGCCAGGAGGCGGCCGCCAGCGCCCTGCTTGAGGTAGATGGTGAGCGCTTCACCCCTGAGTTCGCCGGCGCCACCAGGGACAAGGAGATCGTCGCACCGCCCGAGCGCAAGGCGGCCGAAGACTTCGCCACCGAGATCCGGATCATCAGGCACGGCATCACCCAGGGCTACTCGACCGACGCCGGCCTGACCCCGATGGGCGGCTGGCAGTCACATCAGCGCGGGCACAGCCTGTCCAAGAGCGTGCGGCCCGGGCAGCAGGTGCGGATCGTCTGCGCCGACACCAGCCGGGCCAGGCAGACCGCCGACCAGATCTACCGGGGCATGAACGACGGCCTGCAGCAGTGGGGCCGCGAGGCCGAGATCGGCGCCCCCGAACCCATTCCAGAGCTGCGTAACTTCCAGGTCTGGACGCCGGAGGGGCCGCGCGACGTCACCTCGGCGTTCCGTCAGTACCAGGCGCTGATGGAGAAGCTGGAGCGGATGGCGGTCGGCGACCGGCCGCGCTGGCTGGTGGAGATCGACCGGTTCTACCGGACCCAGCTCGGCGGCGCGGACCCGATCTACATGTGGCTGACGATCCCGCTGATGTACTTCGAGCCGCCGCAGTCCTGCGTCCGCCGGTTCTGGCGCGGGTTCCACCGGCTGATGGCGGAGTCGCCTGACTGTCCCCGGATCATCGCGGCCACCCACTCCGGGCCGATCCGGGCCTTCGCCACCTGGGCGCACGGCTACGATCCCGGCGAGCCGTACAACACCGAGGAAGTGGTGGTCCGGATCCGCCGCGGCGGCAGGACCGCCCTGGTCGCGTACCGCAACCGCGTGACCGAGGTGAACGTGCCCCCGCCCGACGAGATGCCGGTATGGGATTGACCAGAATGCCCGCGCTGGCCCCAGCCGACACGCACGCGGGGCTGCGGTCAGTGTCGATCGCGGCTTCGGTGCTCGATTGCTTCGCCGCCCACCGGGAGCTCGGGGCCACCCAGGTCGCCCGCGAGCTCGGCGTGGCCAAGAGCACCGCCTGCCGGATGCTGTCCGCGCTGGCCGACGGGGGCCTGCTGGTCCGCATCGCCGGCGGCCGGTACCGGCTGAGCCTGCGGGTGTTCGAGCTCGGCGTGCTGGCGGCCGAGCGGATGCCGGTCCGCGACGTGGCCCGGCCGGTGCTGATGGACCTGCAGGAACAGCTGGGCGAGACGGTCCAGCTCGGCGTGCCGGCCGCCGGGCACGTGGCCTACATCGACAGGTACGGCACTGATATGTACGGCAGGGACAGGCACACCCGGCTCGGCAGCGCACCCGGCGGCGAGGTGCTCCGCCGGGTGCCTGGCTACTCGTCAAGCTCGGGCCGCGTGCTTGCGGCCTTCGACGAGCGCATCTTGCGGGAGACGCTGGCCGTGCCGCGCCGCAAGCACACGCCTTTCACTATCGTCGACTCCGAGCGGCTGTCCCGGGTGCTGCAATCCGCCCGGCTGGCCGGCTGGGTGGGCACCAGGGAAGAGTTCACCCTCGGCTACTCCTCGGTGGCCGCCCCGGTGCTGATGCAGGACAGGCCGGCTGCGGCGATCTCGGTGGTCGGACCGACCGCCCGCATTCTCGGCCTGCGCAAGGACTTTATCGTGGCGAGCGTGTGCCGGGCCGTCCAGCGGGTCGGCGCCCTGCTCGCCCAGGCAACGGAGGACTAGTTCATGCAGCGCAGCACCGAACGCATCCTGACCACCCACGTCGGCAGCCTGGCTCGCCCGCACGACCTGCTTGAGATGATGCGGGAGAAGGAGCACGGCCGTCCGTACGACCCGGAACGCTTCGCCCGCGGAGTCCGCGAGGCGGTCGGCGACGTGGTGCGCAGGCAGGCCGCGGCCGGCCTGGACGTGGTCACCGACGGCGAGCAGGGAAAGGTCTCGTTCCTCACCTACGTCAAGGAACGGCTGGCCGGATTCGACCAGGTCGAGGGCGAGACGCTGCTGCCGCCGTCGTGGCAGCGGGAGATCGACGACTTCCCCGAGTACTACCGGGGCTACATGGGCAAGTACACCGGGGCGGTGGCGCCGATGAAGGTGATGGTGTGCACCGGGCCGGTCGCGTACAGCGGCGCCGACGCGCTGCAGACCGACATCGCGAACCTGCGCGCCGCCCTGGCGGCGGTGGAAGGCCCGGTCGAGGCCTTCCTGCCGTCCACCAGCCCGAGTGGCTTCGGCCGCAACGAGTACTACGCCTCGGAGCAGGATTACCTGGCCGCGGTGGCCGCCGCCATGCGGGAGGAATACCTGGCCATCGTCGAGTCGGGTTTCCTGCTGCAGATCGACGACCCGTGGCTGATCGAGATCCTGACCGACGACGGCCACAGCGACCCGGCCGAGCGCCGCCGCCGGGCACACGAGCACGTGGACGCGCTCAACCACGCGCTGCGCGGCATCCCGGCGGACCGGATCCGGCTGCACACCTGCTACGGGCTCAACCACGGCCCGCGGCTGAACGACATCCCGCTGGCCGACGTGGTGCCGGTCATGCTGACCATCAACGCGGGCGCGTACTCCTTCGAGGTCGCCAACCCGCGGCACCAGCACGAATGGCGGATCTGGGCGGACACGCCGCTGCCCGACGGCAAGGTCTTGCTGCCGGGGCTGCTCGGGCACGCGACCAACTACGTCGAGCATCCCGAGCTGATCGCGGACAGCATCTGCGCTTACGCCGGCCTGGTCGGCCGGGAGAACGTCATCGCCAGCGCCGACTGCGGGTTCTCCTCCCGGGCGACGTTCTCGCCCGAGGTGCACCCGACCGTGGTGTGGGCGAAGTTCGCCGCGCTCGCCGAGGGCGCCGCGCTGGCCACCAAGCGTCTCTGGGGAGGAAACTGACAATGGCTCGTACCCCAGCCACGGGGAAGACCCTGGCCGCGATCGTCGGCCCCGGCAACATCGGCACCGACCTGCTGGCCAAGCTCCAGCGCAGCGCGCACATCGAGGTCGGTTACGTGGTCGGCGTGGTCGAGTCCGACGGGCTGGCCCGGGCCCGCCAGCTCGGCCTGGCCGCCTCGGCCGAGGGCCTGGACTGGCTGCTGCGCCAAGATCCGCTGCCGCGGCTGGTCTTCGAGGCCACCTCGGCCAAGGCGCACAAGGCCAACGCGCCACGTTATCTCGAGGCGGGCATGCAGGCCATCGACCTGACCCCGGCCTCGCTCGGGCCGCCGGTCTGCCCGCCGGTCAACCTGCACGCCCATCTGGCCGCCCCGAACATCAACATGATCAGCTGCGGCGCGCAGGCCACCGTCCCGATCGTGCACGCCGTCTCCTCGGTGGTCCCGGTGCCCTACGCGGAGATCGTCGCGTCGGTGGCGTCCCGGTCGGCCGGCCCGGGCACCCGGGCGAACATCGACGAGTTCACCCACACCACCTCCCGCGCCGTCGAGACCGTCGGCGGCGCGCAGCGGGGGAAAGCGATCATCGTGCTCAACCCGGTCGAGCCGCCGATGATCATGCGGGACACCGTGTTCTGCGCCATCCCGGCCGACGCCGACACCGACGCGATCACCGCCTCCATCTACCGGCGGGTCGCCGAGGTGCAGCGCTACGTGCCCGGCTACACCCTGCGCGCCGAGCCGCAGTACGACGAGGCCCGCGAGTCCTGGCGGGGCAACGCCAGGGTCGCGGTGTTCCTCGAGGTCCAGGGCGCCGGTGACTACCTGCCCGAGTACGCGGGCAACCTGGACATCATGACCTCGGCCGCCGCCCAGGTCGGCGAGGTCATCGCCCAGCGCCACGCGGAAAAAGATGACGGAGCCCAGAAGGTGACCGCATGAGCACTCCCGCCCCGATACGCATCACCGACACCACCCTGCGCGACGGCAGCCACGCGATGGCGCACCAGTTTACCGAGGAGCAGGTCCGCGCGACCGTGCACGCCCTGGACGCGGCCGGTGTCGAGGTCATCGAGGTCACCCACGGCGATGGCCTGGGCGGGTCCTCGTTCAACTACGGGTTCTCCCTGGTCGACGAGATCGCCTTGATCGCGGCCGGGGTGCAAGAGGCCACTCAGGCCAAGATCGCGGTCCTGCTTGTGCCGGGCATCGGGACCAAGGACGACCTGCGGAACGCCCGCGAGGCCGGCGCCTCGGTGGCCAGGATCGCCACCCACTGCACCGAGGCCGACGTGTCCATCCAGCATTTCGGGCTGGCCCGCGACCTCGGCATGGAGACCGTCGGCTTCCTGATGATGGCGCACAAGACCTCGCCGGCCGAGATGGCCCGGCAGGCCCGGATCATGGTCGACGCCGGCGCGCAGTGCGTCTACTGCGTCGATTCGGCCGGCGCACTTGTCCTCGGCGACGCGCAGGAACGGGTCCAGGCCATGTACGCCGAGATCGGCCACCAGGCCGAGATCGGCTTCCACGGCCACCAGAACCTCTCCCTCGGCGTGGCCAACTCGGTGCTGGCCTACCAGCACGGCGCCCGCCAGGTCGACGGTGCGCTGTGCGCGCTCGGCGCCGGCGCGGGCAACTCGCCCACCGAGGTGCTGGCCGCCACCTTCGACCATCTCGGCGTGCCGACCGGGGTGGACGTGGGCGGGGTGCTGGCCGCGGCCGAGGAAGTGGTCCGGCCGTTCCTGCCCCGCTGGCCCAAGATGGACCGCTCCGCGATCGTGCAGGGCTGGGCCGGGGTGTACAGCAGCTTCCTGCTGCACGCGGAGCGGGCCGCGGAGCGCTATGGCGTCCCGGCGCACGAGATCTTGCAGCGGGCCGGCGAGCTGGGCTACGTCGGCGGCCAGGAAGACATGATCATCGACATCGCCGTCCAGCTCACCCAGGCCCGCGACCTGGCCGCGACGGGGGCGCGATGAGCTTCATCTCGCACATCATCGACGGCCAGGAAACCGAGTCGGCCTCCGGCGAGCGGTTCGCCTCGGTGGACCCGTGGACCCGCGAACCCTACGCCGAGGTCGCGCTGGGCGGTCCGGCCGACGCGGACCGTGCCGTCCGCGCCGCCCGCCGGGCCTTCGACGAGGGTCCGTGGCCGCGGATGGGATTCGCCGAGCGCGGCGCCCTGCTGCACCGCCTCGCCGACCTGATCATGGCCAACGCCGACGCGCTCGCGCTGGCCGACACCACCGACATGGGCAAGCCGATCAGCGACTCGCGCGGCAAGGACGTGCCCCGCGCCGCGGCGAACTACCGGTTCTTCGCCGACCACGCCCGGCTGGCCACCGGCGAGGTGCTGCCGATGGACAGCGGCCACCACGCCTACACCCGGTTCCCCCCGGTCGGCGTGGTCGCCGCGATCGCCCCGTGGAACTTCCCGCTGATGCTCGAGTCCTGGAAGGTCGCGCCCGCCCTGGCCTGGGGCAACACGGTCGTGCTCAAGCCGGCCGAGGACACCCCGGCGTCCGCGACGCTGATGGCCCGGCTGGCGGTCGAGGCCGGCCTGCCGCCGGGGGTGCTCAACGTCCTGCACGGCTACGGCCCAGGTTCGGCGGGGGCCGCGCTGACCGAGCATCCCGGCGTGGACCGGATCACCTTCACCGGCGAGTCGGCCACCGGCCGGGCCATCGCCCGGGCCGCCGCGGCCAACCTGGTGCCGGTCAGCCTGGAGCTTGGCGGCAAGGGCGCCAACATCGTCTTCGACGACGCCGAGCTCGGCAACGCGGTCGGCTGGTCGATCCGGGCCATCTTCAGCAACGCCGGCCAGGTCTGCCTGGCCGGATCACGGCTGTACGTCCAGCGCGGCCGCTACGCCGAGTTCACCGACCGGTTCACCGCCGCCGCGCAGGCCCTGGTGGCCGGCGACCCGAAGCAGGAGTCCACCCAGCTCGGCCCGCTGGCCTCGGAGGAGCACTACAAGAAGGTCCGCTCCTACCTGGACGGCATCGAGGCCGACGGCGGCACCATCCGCACCGGCGGTCTCGGCGAGGGCTGGGTGGTGCTGCCCACCGTGGTGGAGAACGCCCCGCCGACCGCCCGGATCTGCCGCGAGGAAGTCTTCGGCCCGGTCGTGACCATCACCCCCTTCGACACCGACGACGAAGCGATCGTCCTGGCCAACGACACCCGCTACGGCCTGAACGCGATGGTCTTCACCGAGAACCTGTCCCGCGCGCACCGCGCCGCCGCCGTCCTGAAGGCCGGTACCGTCTGGGTCAACTGCTTCTTCATCAGGGACCTGCGCGCCCCCTTCGGCGGCGTCGGCGACTCCGGCATCGGCCGCGAAGGCGGCACCTTCAGCCGCGAGTTCTTCACCGAACCCAAAGCCGTCGTCATGCAAGTCTGACCATGACCGGCTCGCAATCCGCCTTACCTGCGCCGCGCTTAAAGGAGACCGTGGTAGAGGCGCAGGGCGTCGTCGAGTGCGTTCATTTCGTCGTCGCCGAGCACGCCGATCCAGTTGTTCAGTTTCGTAATGTCGACGCCGAGCATCTGCTCGAGGAGTATGCGGCATTTCCGGCCGTCGATCTCGGCTTCTGGCCGGGTAAGGCTGGGCCGGGCCGAGGTGGAGGTGGGGGCGACGGTCACCACCGAGCCGATAAAGTTCGTGGCGGTCACGACGACGGCGTAGCGACGGCCCTCTTGGGTGTGATCACCGGTGCGAGGCGGCAAGGTGATGAGAAAAATGGAGCCCTTACGAAGCAAGGTAACGGGCCCACTCGCGGATCTGCTCCGCTTCCTCTCGCTCCGCCGGATCGTTAGCGATCTCGGCCGACTCCCGGCGCATCCGGTCCTGCATAGTGGTGAACCATGCGAGGTGGATGGCTTTCCTGATCACCTCGGATGTCGACCCGCCGAGCTCTTCGACGACCTGGTCAAGTTCCCTGCGCGTCTTTTCATCCACGCGTACGGTCACAACTTCCATGAGCCGAGTGTAACACGATCCGTATTACACTCCTCTGGCGCGGCCCAGGGGAGCCGACGGGCCAGCCTAGGCGCATAAGCGCTCGCTGGCCCGTCGGGACGGCGAAGACAGCTCTAGCGGTGCTTGTACAGCGTCTGGACGCGTTTGATGAGGCTGCCCAGGACGTACGTCTCGAAGTTCACGCAGCTCAAGTTCGACGGCTTGAAGCGAGCCCGCGTCGACCAGAGCTTCTTACCCGTGCTGAGCCGGTCCGTCACGGTGAAGCCGTCCCCGAAAGCCGAGGTGGGCAGGAGTGCGGACTGCAGCCGGGCCCCCGTTACCTGCGGCGCGGGCTTGGGCTTGTGGCTGAGCGGCGAGGCCGCGGCCGAGCCCGCCGCACCCAGCGAGAGCGCCGTCGTGGTGATGGCGATAACTGCGATCGCCCTGAATTTCACACTATCCTCCAGGACGCGGCCTGCCTCGCCAGGCCCTCTGGCGCCGCCGCATGGTGCGATGACGATAGCGGAGGCGGCACCGAGCGCATCGTAAAGCTACGAAACCATGATCGAACCTGATAAACGCGGCGATACCGCGTGGCGTGCCTCGTCCCTGGACGGTGGAGGAAGGAACGGAAGATGGCGGAGCTCTACCCTCCGATCGAGCCCTACGATCAGGGCCTGCTCGATGTCGGCGACGGCCAGCAGGTGTACTGGGAGACCTGCGGGAACCCCGAAGGCAAGCCCGCCGTGATGGTGCACGGCGGTCCCGGGCAGGGCATCGCGCCGAGGATGCGGCAGATGTTCGATCCGGATCGCTACCGAGCCGTGCTGTTCGACCAGCGCGGCTGCGGGCGAAGCACCCCGCACGCCAGCGATCCCGCCACGGACCTGCGCCACAACACGACCGATCACTTGGTCAGTGACATGGAACGACTCCGCGAGCAGCTGGGCATTGACCGCTGGCTGCTGACGGGTGGCTCGTGGGGAACCACCCTGGCCCTGGTCTACGCCGAGCGATACCCGCATCGGGTGTCGCAGATCATGCTCAGCGCCATCACCACGACGCGGCGGTCGGAGATCGACTGGCTTTACCGCGGCGTCGGCCAGTTCTTCCCCGAGCAGTGGGAACGGTTCCGCGCCGGAGCCGGGGGCCAGGACGATGTCGTCGCCGCGTACGCGCGGCTGATGGACGACCCCGACCCGCAGGTCAGGAACCAGGCCGCGAGCCGCTGGAGCAGCTGGGAAGACGTGGTCCTCTCCCTGGAGCCGAACGCCGCGCCGTTCTTCCCCACGACCAAGCCGGATCGTGACACGCTGGCGTTCGTCCGGCTCTGCGCGCACTACTTTTCTCACGCCGCCTGGCTGGAAGAGGGCGCGGTGATCCGCGACGCCGGACGCCTGGCCGGCGTCCCCGGTGTCTTGATCCACGGCCGCCTCGACCTGAGCTGCCCCGCCGCCACCGCGTGGGAACTCGCCCGGGCCTGGCCCGGAGCAGAACTGCTCATCGACGACCACGCGGGCCACCACGGCAGCGACACCAAACGCGCCTGGATGCTCAGCACCTTGGCCAAGTTCGCCACCGACTGAACCGCCCTGACCCTCATGGCGCGGCGCTGCAGGCCACGCCGCTCCTGGCTCTTGGCTTGCCCGGCCGGATGGGACATGATGGGGGTCTGCTTGGCGACCGCGTGGCGACGTCAAGACAGCCTGGGGGTGGCGAGCATGGCGAGGTTCGATCTCGCTCCGGTTGACCCGGACATCGAGCCGTTCGTGCGGAAGTCGGCGGGCGGAAGCTGGTACTCCTCCAAGGGGAACATGCTGTGGACGGAGCCCACCTCCGACCAGGCGCAGGGAGAGGCGATCCTCAGCCACGAGCTCAGCCATTTCTTCGTGCACGTCGGCACGCCCTACGGCATGCTCATCGAATCGCTGGGCCAACTGCAGGAACGACTCGTACTGCAGTACTGCGCCGCGCTCGCCGCCCAGGGCTCGCCGATCAGGTACCCGGTTCACGGCTACGTCCAGCGTGCCGACGCGCTGGTCGACCCGTCCCTGGTCACGAAGTACGTTCGGCCCTGGTCACGGCTGGTGCAGCTGGAACGGATCCTAGACGGGAGCAACGTGCGCGCGGTCCGCGACGCGACCATCCCGGATGCCATTGAACTACTCGCGGACCTGGAGGACCTGGAGCGGGCGCAGCTGGCCGCGGACGGCGGTAACCCGGCCGACCTGGGCGAGCGGCCATCGTTCGACCCGATGCTCGCCGATGCCCTGAACAATCTCGCGTTCACCCCGGCCTGCCCGCGGTTTAGTCCGGCCAACCGGGAGGAGACGGTGGCCGGCGGGGCGGCGCTGTTCGAGGGCCTAGCCCAGGCGGCCGAGCGGATGGTCTATCCGGAGCACTGGGACATGCTGCTGCGCGGCATGTCCAGGGACCAGTACCTGGGGTTTTACGCCAGCGTGTTCATGACCTACGGCCTAGAGCGGGCCGACAGCCAGGAAGACTTCGGCCGGGTCTTCCAGAGCTTCATCGCGCTGTGCGACCTGGCTCTGCAGACCCCGATTGGCAGCATCTACGGCAAGCTGCGGACGCCGGGCTGCGACTACGGCGACCTGCACCCCGGATGGCGGTTCGTCCGGCTGCTTGACCACATGACCGACGACGATTGGATCGAGTCCCTCGACGACCTGCCCAGCCTGCAGAAGTCCCTCGCCGCCCGGCTCGGCTGGCCCGACCCCCGCATGTTCCAGCTGATCGGGTCGAGCTCGGATCAGCCCGCGCACGCCGAGGCGATGCGCATCCGGCAGCGCGAGCCCGCCTTCCACCTGTTCCTGGCAGACTCCGCCTCCCCGTTCCTCGCCGAGTACGGGCCGCTGACCCGTGATCCGCGGACCGGCGAGATCATGCCCAGCCTGCACGACCGGGTCAAGCTCGGTCCGGTCGTCAACTACATCATGTGGCGGCTTACCTGGCAGGTCATGATGGGGCCCCGGCTGGACATAGACGAGGCGCTGCCCGAGGGCATCTACGGGCGCAAGTGGTTCGAGAACATCGACACCAAACAAGACCTGGCCACGCTGTTCTTCGATGCGGTGCCGATGCTGAACCCCGGGCATTTCGTCCTCACCTAAACCGTTGACAGGAGAACGCATGGATGACGACTGGCTGTCCGGCGCCGTGGAGCCGCTACCCGGCAATGTGGCCATCGGCGGCCAGAAGGACTGGGTGGACGCCGCCTTGCAGTCGCACGCCGCGTTCGGTTCCGGCTTGCGCTCGATCGGGCTGCCGGAAGAGGAGGTCGAGCGGGCCGTCTCGCTGCGCGACGACACCGAGGCGCAGCTGCGTGCGATCGAACTCGAAATCGAAATCTATCACCCGCTGGGCGTGTCCTTCGCGGTGGACCCGGTGCCGCCTGAGCTGTACGCCAAGCGGCGGTCGGTCCGGCAGCGGCTGGCCGACTATTTCAGCGACCGGGAAGTCCGGGTGCAGGACACGGCCGTGATCGAGGTGCGGGTGCCGTTGTTCGTCCTGGCGTGCGCGGACGTGGCGGGCTGTACGGCCACGTTCGACCGGCAGGAGATGAAGTCGCGTCCGCTGACGTGGGGCCTGACCGTGTTCGGGAACGGCCTGGGCGGGTCTCGGGAGCTGAAGGCGTCGGCGGAGGCCTCGTTCACCGCCGCGGCCGGCCAGATCAAGGTCGTTTTCCAGCCGCTGAAGCTGATGCTGCAGCGGGTGGTCGTGTTGCTTGACGGCCGTCAGGTCGGCGGCGGGGTGCAGGTGGACACCGGGAGCGTCCGCACCGATTCCAGCCCCGGCCTGCGGCTCCTGTCCGCCGAGGCCAGACCCCCGGCCGGGCCGCCGGTGTGGCGGTACCCGCTGGCGGACGATACCACCGGCGCGCTCGCCACGTACAAGAGGACGTACGAGCGGACGTCCAAGCGGAACCTATCCCTGGGCGTGGACGCGTTCCACACCAAGGTGTCGCTGACCGTCGGCGCCGAACTCACCACGCAGGTCGAGTTGCAGTACGAACTGCGCGGCGGGCATGACTACACCCTGCTCAGGGCCGCCGAAGGCGACGGCCTGCTGTGGGCGCCGGCCGAACGGCCCGCCGGTTCAGCGTGAACCCCGGCCCGGATATCGTTCCGCGCTGAGGAACGCCCTGGTTGCCAGCGTGAAACGGCAGTGAAACCTTCTGGACATCGGCAGCCGCAGCTACGCTTAGGAGTCGCAATGGCCACGGTCATTCCCGTTGATGAGTTCATCAGCGACGAGTGGTACCCGGGCTTCAAGCCCAGTTACACCCACGCGCCGTGGTACGTCGACCCGGTCCAGACGTTCCGCAAGGAAGACGAGGAGAACTTCTGGTTCCTCGACTTTCACTGGCCGCGGGGCCTCACCCCGATGGGCTTGATCTGGAACGAGGACGGTTACAACTGGGCCTCACAGCTGGCCGCCGAGCAGATGCCGCTGCCGCCCGGCCGCGGCATTACCTGCCGCCTGGGCGGCACGCACACCTACGGCTCGGCCCTGCCGGTGAACGATCCCCGGGAGATCGGCCAGCGGGCCAGGCGGCTGGAGCACAGCCTGCCGCCGTTCCTGCAGAACTTCGACGACATCTGGGGCCGGATGCGCGAGGAGGTCAACGAGAGCTGGGACTACTTCCGCGGCGTGGACACCGCCACGTTGTCGCTGCCGGACCTGCGGGAAAACCTCATCCAGGCCCGCCAGTACCACAAGCGCGCCTTCGAGATCCATTTCCAGGTGATGTACCCGCTGCTGGCGAACTACGTCGGCTTCTACAGCATGTGCACCGAGCTTGGCCTGGACCCGGGTCAGATCGGCAAGTTCCTGCAGGGCTACGACACCAAGATCATGGAAACCGACCGGGAGCTGTGGCGGCTGACCGCCGCCGCCCGCACGGCCGGCCTCGAGCACGCCTTCGCCGCGCACGAGGCCGACGGCCTGCGCGCCGCGCTGGCCGCCCAGGGCGGCTCGGCCAGCACCTGGCTGACCCAGTTCGACGACTTCCTCCAGGTCTACGGCTGGCGCACCGAGGGATCGTGCGACATCGCCCTGCCGAGCTGGATCGAGGACGCGACGCCGGCCCTGGGCACGATCAAGACGTTCCTGCAGAAGGACACCGACCACAACTTCGAAGCGGCCCTGTCGGCGGCCGTCGAGGAGCGCGAGGCGGCCGTGGACGCCGCCCGGTCCAAGCTCACCCTGGAGGAACAGCGGCTGTTCGACGGCGGCCTGGCCTCGTGCCGGGCGGCGAACTTCCCGTGGTGGCAGGACGACCACAACTACTACATCGACCTGCGCATCTCGCTGCCCATGCGGTGGGCCTGCCAGGCCATCGCGGACCGGGTCGGAGCGGATCACCAGGACGACACGCTCTACCTGTTCTGGGAAGAGATCATGGACGTGTCGGCCGGGCGCAGGCGTTACGACGCCGGCCTGCGCAGCCTGGTGGAACAGCGCAAGCAGTACTTCGACTACTGGCTGCAGCGACGGCCCAGCATGCCCAAGGTGGTCGGCACCGTGCCGGAGTCGGTCAACGACCCGATTCTGATCGAGATCTTCGGGCTGAACAGTCACTTCCTGCGGGCGGTAGAGGCGGTCGGTTCGGCGGGCACGGTGCAGACCCTGACCGGCGTGCCCGCCTCCAAGGGCATCGGCCGGGGCATCGCCCGGGTCCTGCACAACGCCGACGAGCTGCACCGGCTCAGCCCAGGTGAGGTGCTTGTGTGCGAGTCCACCTCGCCGAACTGGACCCCGGCGTTCGCCAAGATCGCCGCCTGCGTCTGCGACGGCGGCGGCACCTTGTCCCACGCCGCCATCGTCGGCCGCGAGTACGGCGTGCCCACGGTGACCGCGGTCGGGCTGGCCACGGTGCTCATCTCCGACGGCGACGAAGTCGAGGTGGACGGCAGCACCGGCCACGTCACCGTGCTCAAGCACGCGGCGGAAGGCTGAGCCCGTGGGTGATGCCATCGCCTGGGTAGACGCGATCGCCCCTGAGCAGGCGGTCGGCGTCTGCGGCGCCAAGATGGGCCGCCTCGCCGAGCTGATCCAGACGGGCGTCGCCCTGCCGAAAGGCTTCACCGTCACCGTCGACGCCTACCGGCAGCACTGGGCCCAGACGGGCCTGGACCAGGCCGTGGACGCGGCGCTGGCCGGACTCGGGCCAGCCGCCGGGTCCGCCGAGATCGAGACGGCCGCCCGCGCGGCCCGGGCCGAGCTGACCAGCCGGGACCTGAGCGCCGGCCTGGCCGGGCTGATCAGCGAGGCGTACGAGGAGCTGAGCTCGCGCTGCTTCGACATCAACGTCCCGACCGCGGTGCGCAGCTCGGCCATCGGCGAAGATTCTGGCACGGCCAGCTTCGCCGGGATCTTCGACACCTACCTGGGGATGTCCGGGGCGGACCGGGTGCTCGAGGCGGTCCGGCAGTGCTGGGCCAGCTTGTTCAACACGCGTGCGGTGGCCTACCGGCTGCGGTCAGGCACCAGCCACCGCGACATGCCGATGGCGGTCGGCGTCATCGAGCTGATCCACGCCCGGGCCTCCGGGGTGGCGTTCTCCGCGCACCCGGTGACCGGCAAGACCGACCGCATCGTCATCGAGACCAGCTGGGGCTGGGGCGAAGCGGTGGTGCAGGGGCTGGTCACCCCGGACCACGCCGAGGTCGGCAAGGCCGACGGCCGCATCCTGGACTACCGGGTGGCGGCCAAGAAGGTCGTGTCGAACTTCGACTACGCCGTCGGCCGGGTGATCGAGACCGAGATGCCGGTCCGGCTGGTCGAGCGCCGGGTGCTCGACGACGAGCAGGTCGCGGCCGTGGTCGACGCGGTGCGAGCGGTGGAGCGATACTACGGCTACCCCGTCGACGTCGAATGGGTGCTTGACCGGCACCGCCGCCCAGGCGAGCCGGTCTGCGTGGTCCAGGCCCGCCCGGTCACCGTCGTCCACCAGCCCGCCGAACCCGCCCCCGCCACCTGGAACCCCGCCGCCATGGCCGCGAAATACGTCTTCAAAACCTAAGGCGATCCCGATGCCGCCGCCTGACCGCCTGGCGACCCGCATCCGGCCAGCTCGCACCAGTCTGGGATTATCCCGCCACAGTCATGGCCCACCCCGGTTAACCTGCAGGTTATAATCATGAAGTGAGCTGGGAGATCATCCTGGTCCCCGAAGTCCACGACTGGTTCATGGCACTGGATGACATCAGCGCCAGCCTGGTACGGGACTCGGTCGAGTTGCTTGCCGAGCGCGGTCCCGCGCTCGGCAGACCCGCGGTGGACAGGATCACCGGTTCCAGCTTGCACAATCTCAAAGAGCTACGTCCCGGGTCCGCGGGGAAGACCGAGATCCGGATCCTGTTCATCTTCGACCCGCAACGCCAGGCTGTCTTGCTGGTAGCAGGCGACAAGGCCGGGAGCTGGTACCGCGATGCCATCAAGCTGGCTGAAGACCGGTACGCCCGCTTCCTGGCCACCCCGCCCGAGGAGATCCGATGACCGAGCATTACCGGTGGGAGACCACCCTCGACCAGCGCCGCCGCGTCGACCCGGGCATCGACGATCCCGCTCGCCGCGTCGCGGCCCGTGATATCCGCAACGCCCGCGACATCGGCTACCACCTGGCCCAGATGCGCAGGCAGCGCGGCATGACCCAGGCCGAGGTCGCCCGGGCGATGGGCGTTAGCCAGGCCAGGATCTCCCGGATGGAACATGGCGACATCGAGAAGATGCAAGTCGAATCGGTCGCCGCCTACGTCACGGCCCTCGGCGGGCACCTGCGCCTGGTCGCCGACTTTGACCAGGCCACCACCACGTTCATCGACTACACCGACGCGCTCACCGCCTGAACACCCGCGTCCAAGGCCGATATCAGGTCCGACTTGTTCGAGTACCCGATCGGGTCTCAAACCCTCCACAGAAGCCGAAATCTCCGCAGGTCCGACGCCTCACGGAGCACTGACGTACGGCGAACCGCACTAGCATCATCGCGGGACCAGGCCATCGCACGGAGCACAATACCGGGCCACCCCGAGCCTGAAGTAGTTATCCAATACTCACCAAGAGGTCCTGGTGCCGCCTACGCCGCCTGACCGCCTGGCCCCCGAGGTAGCGGCCGCCGCAGCCAGGCTTGGCCTTCGCGATGTGACCGTCCTGCGACGCACCGGCAAGACTCTGCTGTCCGCCGGTAACCTGGCGGGCCGGCCTGTCGTGGTCAAGCTGCTCCTGGACAGCGTCGAATTCTGGCAGGCCAGGTGGCAGCACGAAATCGCCATCTACCGGGCCTTCGAGCAGGAACCGCCTCCGGTGCGGGTGCCAGCGCTGATCCACACCGACGGCATGACGCTCCTGGTGCTCGAACGCCTCAACGCCCAGCCGCTGGATACCGAACGCTATCCCGGCCGCCTCCTCACCGCAGCAGAGATCGAACCCTGCCTCGGCGCCTTCCGCAGGCTCAATGCCTGGCGACCCGCATCCGGCCAGCTCGCACCGGTCTGGGATTATCCCGATCGCGTTAGCCGTTACCATGCGGCCGGGTACCTCACCGACGCCGACCGCGACGCCGTGCTGCGTCTCCTGGCCACGTGCGATCAGGCAGGGGAGACCGGTCATGGGGATCCGCTACCCAGCAACCTGCTGCTCACTGGCGACGGCGGCTGCGCGCTGGTCGACTGGGAGTTCACCGGCACGTTCCTGCCCGGCTTCGATCTCGCGATGCTGCACACAACGCTCGGCGCCGGCACCCCGGCCGTCCGCACCCGGGTTGATCAGGCTGTCGCCGACGCTGGGACCGAGGAACCGTTCGTCCTGAACCTCGCCCTGGTGCTCGTCCGTGAGCTGCGCATCCACCGCGAATTGCCGGATAGCCCGATGCGGGCCCGTCGGCTCACCCTGCTGGGTGCCGCCTGGGCGGGGGCACGTGACCGGCTTCACGCAGCAGCCTGGAAGCGGAGGCTGTGATGTCCGCGCCCTGCGCAGCTGTCAAGCCACAGTCATGGCCCACCCCGGTTAACCTGCAGGTCATAATCGTGAAGTGAGCTGGGAGATCATCCTGGCAGCACACGGATGGCGGCGCTGGTGGAGGAATCCCTCGTCGGCCGCGCGGAGCTGGCCGTCCCGGCCGGGGTGCTGGCCCAGGCGTGGCGTGGCGGCGGACGTCAGGCTCGAATCGCTCGCTTGCTGCGCGCGTCGACCACGTCGGTAGTCCCGATGGACGCCCTGATGGCGCTTCGGGTGGGCGCCCGGTGCGCGGCCACCCGGACGGCGGACGTGGTGGACGTGAGCGTGACCATCTGCGCGAGCGACCGGGGACATCCCGTCATCACCAGCGATCCAGACGATATCGCCGCGATCGACCCGGCGCTGATGCTCGTCCGGCCGACATGACGCCGCGGGTGCGTCAAGGGCCCGGAGCCACGCCGGATGCGATCCCGGAAATCACGAACCGCGGGGTTTCGGCGCGCCCGCGCCGCCGAGACAGCCAGGTGGGCGGCGCGGCGAGTTAGCATCGTGGCATGAGCGCGCAGCCTTCAGAGTACGGCAGCCACGACGTCATCCGCCTCGGCGGCGAAACCGCTGTAGTGGTTCCGATGCACGAGTACCACACGCTGAAAGCCCTGCGGGACCGCGCATCCGCCGAGCAGGTCGAGGAAGCCGTCGCCGGGCGCCATCAAGCGGCATAAGTCGCAGCGCCTGTTCGATCGCGCCGAAGCTGACGCGTTCTTGCTCGAGCCTTCATTCTTGCCGTCGCGGTCCCGGATCAGGAACCGCGCCCGGCTGCCGGCGTCCTCAAGGTCCATGACGAGGTTCTTCGCGGCCTGGGCTACCCAGGAGGCAGTGGGGTGAGGGGTTGCGCCCAGGATCCGGATCGCCGGGTGGCGTGCTCGATGACCGCCAGCACGTACAGGCGGGCGCCGCTCACGGTGACGGTCTCGAAGAAGTCGCAGGGGAGCAGGGCGCCGGGTCGATCCGGCCTGCTGAAGGATTTCCCGCACGGCGGAGGCGGCAGTCTTGACCCCGAGGACGAGGTACCAGATTTAGCGGTAGCCAGCGCGGGCGGCCCGCAGCAGTTGGCGTGCCGTTCGGCCTGGAACCTCAGCGCGTCGGGGGCGAGGCCGAGCCGCGGTGCATGAGCAGCCAGGATCCGGTAATTTTCAGGTCTGTGGTTGTCCTGGGACGGCTGGGGTGCGGCCCTCGACGATTGCCCGCAGTTTCCCCCAGTGTTCGCAGAAGATCTCGGTCGGCATGAGCGCCAGATCTGCGGCCACCGCCGGAGTGAAATTCATCTGGCCCAGCACGTCGCGCTCCAGGTTGACGCCGGGGGCGATCTCGATCAGGGTGATATCCCCGTCGCGGAGCTCGAATACGGCCCGCTCGGTGACGTAGAGCACGCGCTGTCCCGAGTCAGCCGCGTAGGGGCCGCTGAAGCTGATCTCCTCGACATGTTCGAGGAATTTCTTCTGCTTGCCTTCCTGGACCACGTGGAGCTCTCCGTCACCGGTAGCCACCTTCAGGCCGTCGGCGGTGAACGACCCGCAGTAGATGACTGCCTTGCTGCCATGGGCGACATTGACGAAACCGCCGATGCCGACAGCTCTGCCGCTGAACCGGCTGACGTTCACGTTTCCCTGCCTGTCGACCTGGGCGAGGCCGAGAAAGGCCATGTCGATGCCGCGGCCGTCATACCAGTCAAACATCGCCTGGTGCTCGATGAACGCTTCGGCGTTGGACGAGGTCCCGAAGTCCAGGCCAGAGCCGGGCCAGCCGCCGATAGCGCCGACCTCCGTGGTGAGCGTGAACAGCGCGGTCACGTCTTCCTGGGCAGCGACGCTGCCGATCTCATCAGGGATGCCGTACCCGAGGTTGATCACGGCCCCCGGCATCAGCTCCATGGCCGCCCGCCTGCATATGACCAGTCGCTCGCTCATCGGAAGAGGCGGGACACCTTCCAGCGGGGCCTTGAGGTCACCGGACAGGACCGGGCTGAACTGTTCACGACCGGTCTGGAGATGGTGTTCAGGCGCGGCGACCACCACGTAGTCCACGAGGGGGGCTGGGACACGGACGTGCTTGGGGTGCAAGGAGCCCGCCAGAGCGAGATACTTCACCTGGGCGATGACGATCCCGCCGCTGTTCTTGGCGGCCTGGGCAAGAGGAAGCTGCTCAAGAAGGAGCGCTTCCTCGTCCATCGCGATGTTGCCCCGCTCATCGGCGGTCGTGCCCCGGATCAGCGCGACGTCGATAGGGAACGACTTGTAGAGGAGGTACTCCCTGCCGCCAAGCTCGACGAGCTCGACATAGTCGGCAGTCGTCGCCGCGTTCATCTTGGCTCCCCCCAGCCGGGGGTCAAGGAAGGTCCCGAGGCCGACCGTCGTGATGATGCCGGGGCGGTGGGCCGCGATCTCCCGGTAGAGCTGGACCACCACGCCCTGCGGGATGCAATAGGCTTCGCACCGATTCTGCTCAATCAGGTGCGCCATATTGGGTGCCACGCCCGTGTGGCCGCCGATCCACTTTGCGACGAGCCCTTCGTGGCCGAAGTGGTGGATCCCGGCGAAGTCTTCCGGGGCGACCGGCGGTATAGCGTTGCCGATGCCGGCGCCCTGCATCAGCGTGAGGCCACACGGATGGCCCTTGGCGAGGAAAGACTGCTCAACGGCGATCGCCACCTCCTCGGCGAAGCCGGACAGCACGATCCCGCTCACCGCCATGGTTGCCCCGTCTGGAATAAGCGCGGGAACCTCGTCTGCGCGGATGACCTTTGCCATAGCCACTGCGACCGCCTTTCCGTGCGCACGATCTCACGACACCGCACAACCGCGGACGTGACCGCGCGGAGCCGGCTGCTCCTGATGTCCGGGATCAGAGCCCGTCTTAGATCCGGGCAGCGGCCTAGTACGCTCGTCAGGGTCTCTCAGCGACGCGGCTGCGTGTAGGGCAGAAAGTCACTTCCAGGGTGGTCGCCTCCCAAATCCGGCGGAACCCGGCCCGGCCTTGCGCCTGCCGTCCTCCTGGAGGGCGTCACAAACCCGGGAACGTGCTGGAGCATGCCTGTCGATTGCGGCTATCTGGGGCAGATGCAAGTGGGCCTGAGCTACTCGCAGCTGCGGGATGCCGCGGGCCGTGCGACCTGCCTGCTGGCGCGGCCGGGGGAGTTCCAGGTCCCCGGCCATGCAGGTGTTGGCCGCCGGGGAAGATCTGGCGCCGTCAGGTCGTGCTGTCACCATGGCTGCGGTCATCAGTCCCGCCTCGCGAAGCTGGGAATTGCCGCGAGGCGATGCCGGGACTGGCGTATGGTCTCACTCAGACACCCTGGGCCACTACCGGGCGGCCGAGGAAATCAGCGGCAGTGCCGCTGCTGGCACGGCCTCCACGGAGGACCTGCGGCTAGCCATGATCCACTACCGCGCCCTGTTCGGTGACCTCCTCGGCGAGCCCGCTGACGCGGGGCGCGAGCCGGCGGCGACCGAACCCGGGCAGGTTATCGCGGTGGATGGCACGACTCCCGGGGACGGTGACGCGTACGCCGCAGCAGCCCGCGCCGAGGCCGCCGGCGATCCCGTCGCCGCCCGCCAGCATTTCAATGGATCGGACGCTCAGGAGCTGACGAAATGACCTCACCGAGGGAGACTGCAGGCGCTCACCAGGCAGGCCCGGCTGATAACCGGAATATGCCGGAACCCAGCTGGGATCCGGCCCGTACCATACCGGAAGACGATCCCCCGTCACCTGTCCCGGGTGCGCCCGGGTATCCGGGCGTTACCGCCGTGGGCAGCGCCGCAGCGGAGCCGGGCCTGGCCGGCAGGGATGATGCCGCGGCACCCTTCGCCTCCTCCGCGTCCCCGGCCGCCGAGCCTGGGTCAGCCCCCGCGGCGCCTGTGGCCAGGGATGGCACAAGCCGGAGCACACGCTGGCAGGCAATCCAGTCGATGTTCGTCGATGATCCGCGCTCCTCTGTTGAGCTGGCGGCCGGTCTGGTTGACGACAGCGTCGAGTCGATCGTCATGTCCGTCAAGGAGCAGCAGCATTCACTGCTGTCTGCCTGGCAAGGCGATGATCCGGGAACCGAGGAACTGCGTACGGCACTCCGGCAGTACCGCACATTCTGGAACCGTCTGGAGGATTTCTCCCGTGAAACCTGATCACCCCCGCTCGCCGCTGCGTCGTTGAGCACGTGGCCAGCTCAGATGCCAGCATGGTGCCAAGATCCCGGGCACCAGGCGCTGCGGACGCGCCAGGTCCGACCCTGACCGGACGGTGCGCGCCTGGCGCCCGCCCGGCACATCTGCGTCGGCTCCACCGCATCTGCCGGGCGTCGCATCATCGCCCCCGTGCTGGACCGCCGCGAGGTGGAGCGGGACGGGCGGCCGTGTGTGGAGTTCTCCTGGGAGGGCAACGATGAGTGCGATCCGGCCAGTGGCCGCGGCTGGGCTGTGCTGGAGGAGGACGGTTCGCTGCGCGGGCGCATCTTCTTCCATCTGGGCGACGACTCGGGCTTCACGGCGGTCCGGGAGGGCCGGCCACGGCCCTATGGGAACGGACGGCGCCCCCATCGCAGCCTCCAGCTCCAACCGCCCCGGCCCGACCACCCTGTCGCCGATCTTCCCAGGAACGGATCAAGCGCTGGCCCGTCCTTGGCGGCCTTATCGAATACGAGCGGGCCGCATAGAAGCCAAGGTCAAGACTGGTGGCCGAGTTCTGGAGCCCCACAGGGGGGCCCGTGTTCCCGGCCCGCATGGCGCGGCGCGCGGCAGTACGGGCGCCCGCCGGGAGCGCGACCGTGGCACTCGCGGCGTCTGCTATGCCAGGCTCCACACCGAACGCGACGGCGACCTGAGCGTCGCATGCGGGTACTCCGCCCGGCGCCGACCATGGGGACCCTGCCCTGCCTGAACGGCAGGGCAGGGTTCCGGCCGGCGGCTAGAAGTAGTGCCTGCGTCCGCCGACCGCGTGACCGGCCATCCCCAGCAGAGCCAGAACCACGCCGATTATGACGACGACGATGCCGATCGTCCAGAGAATGGCGATCCCGGCGACGAAGCCGATAATCAGGAGAAGAATGCCGAGGATAATCATGAGGAGCTCCTAGCAGTTGGTAGCCGCCGTCCGGGACGGGGGCGGGGGAATATCTGGATGTTCATCTTCTGGACGATGTTCACGGTGGCCCGCCTTGCGCTGGCTAGTCCGTGTCGGCGGACGCGGCGGCGGGGTCATCGCTGGCGGGGACCTCGGGGGCAGGCTCGTTTACCGCTTGTACGGGCGGGGCGGCGGCCTGCGGGGAGGAGGATCGGGGTCCGAACAGGTGCCACTTGCTGCGCTGGCGGCCGTCGGCATCTCCGCCGGGCTCGCGGCCGCCGCTGGCCGGGCGGCTGCCGAGTGTGCTGGCGGTGTAGGTGCGGGCGGTCTGGCGCTGGTCGAGCAGGTCGTCGCGGTCCTGGGTGACGGTAGCGGTCTCGCGGCGGGACCGGGTGAGTCCGTGGCGGGCCTCGCGGCCGCGGCGGGAGGTGCGGCGTGCGCCGGCCAGCAGCAGGCTCAGCCCGAGCAGGCCGAGTGCCCCGACCACGATGCCGTACAGGAACAGCGTGCCGGTGGAGCCGGTCACGTGGTAGCCGAGGACCGCGAAGGGGTGGGTGAGCGGATGCCCGCTGCCGCTATTGGACAGGACGCCGGCTACTCCGGCGGCCACCGCCGCGATCACGATGACGAGCCCGATGATGATGATCATGACGTACTCCGGTGATCTGGGTTACTGACTGACGCTGGCGGACCGTGGCGCCCGCCGCCGCGCCGGTCCCGGGTGGCCCGGATCCGGCGCGGCTGGGCGGGCCGGCACGTCAGTGCCGTTTTAGGGAGCACCTGGCTGGCGGTGCTCAGCGGTGCGCGAACCGGCGGGAACTGCCGGACCGCCCGCTGACCAGGTGGACGATGAGCAGCAGGACGGCTGCGCCGGCGATGGCGGTGAGCCAGGTGGACAGGTTGAAGAACCCGTGCAGGGTGTGGACGTGGAACAGTTCGGTGGCGGCCCAGCCGCCGCCCAGCGCCCCGAGGACACCGATCACGCAGGTCACGATGAGGCCCTGTGATCTTCTGCCGGGGATCAGCATATTGGCGAGCAGGCCTGCGACCAGGCCGAGAACGATCCATGCGATGATGCCCATAACCGACTCCTTAGGTCAGTGACCAGGTGATGTACGCGGTGGTCGGTCATGCTGGGTAGATCGCGGCCGGGAGAACAGGTTCTCCCGGGGTCCTCACCGTCCTTTGGCCGTGGCGTCGTGCCCGGCACCGGTCCGTATACAAGCAAGAAACTCCGGTCCTGCTGCCGCATCCGCCGGTATCGCGGGTACGGCTGCCGGGGTCCGGAGCAACACTCTTATGATACTCCTTATTCTCGCGCATAGGGCATTCCGCAGCCGGGCAGCAGGCTTTCGAGCTTGCGTGTCACTGCGGAGGCAGGACACGGGCTCGGCCTCACGGGCTGACGCCGCTCTTAGGTTTTCTCAGCGGTTTGCCGGCCGGGTTCTCCGCACCGATCCGTCATTCTCATAAGGGCCCGAAACCTCTCCTGCCGGAGCAGGCGGGTCCGGTGGCGCGGGACCTTGCTCCGGGGTCCGGGACGAGTAAGACCCGGCCTCCTCCGCCGAGGATCGCCTGGCTGGCGGCTACCGGCTCCGGGGCAAGCGCGAGTCGCGGTCCACGAAGACGAAGACGGCGGCCCCGATCGCAAGACCGGTCACAGCGACCAGCCACAGCGGCACGGCCTTGGCCAGGATGCCGCCGACCACGAAGGCGGCGAACAAGGCGACCACGATCGCGTAGGGAGTCATGGCCACCGGCCGCCGCCCCCCCGGCGCGGCAAGCTTCTGATCCGCGCGGGGTTCGTCACCACAATCGGCACCTCTGAGGTGTATCTGATTCTTTGAGCCAGGACTGACCTACTTCCGATGCAGGGCATCCTTGGTCTTGTCGATCACCTTGTCGACCTTGTCCTTCGCGTGGTCGATCTTTTCTTCGGCCTCACCAGTGCGCCGATCGGTCTTTCCTTCGGATTCGAGGTCCTTGTCGCCGGCCAGGACTCCAGTGGCCTCCTTGGCACGGCCCTTCAGCTGATCAGACTTGGCACTCATCGCGCACCACCCTTCTCGTCGTACACCCCAACCCTGGTCCAGGCGTCTCCGGGCCCGCCAGAGGCCATAGTCCCCTCGCCAGAGGCCACAGTCCCCCTGGCCCCCCGATCCCCCGCCCCGACAAACCGACACACGGGACCATGGTCCCTCCCTGGGTGGATCGGGACATCAGGGCAATGCTCGCGATATTGGGCCTGCGGGAACGTGTCCGAAACACATGAGACGGCGTGATGGCAGGACACACCCACGGGGCCTTCGCATGGAGTCGGGGCGGGCGCCCATCCGCCGACTCCGGCCACGCCTCCGTCGCCAGCCTCGCCCGCTACACCCGCGTCTCACCCGACGCCCTCACTCGCTGGCAAGCCCGCCGCGACCCCCACCGCCGACGCTGACCCAAGTCAGAGACTGTAGGGTTCCATGACCTTGTCATGGTCTCTGACCTGCAACGTTACGGCTCGGCCGAGGTCCGTAATGCCGCCCCTTCGTACTCGTGGATCAGCCCGCCGAGGACCTTCTGGCAGCGTATCCGCGCCGTCGTCAGGTCGGTGACCGGGGCTGTGATGATAACGCCGCAGTCCGGTGGCCGCAGCTTCCTGGCCCGGTGCGGGCGATGCCGGTTATAGTGCACGACGTACTCGTAAAATGCTGCCCGCAGGTGCCGTGGTCCGGTGATCAGCATCTGGTCGGTGACCTCGGCCCTGGCTGTGCGCACCCAGCGTTCGGCGTAGGCGTTGCCCCGCATCGTCAACGACGCCTTACCCAGATGATCGGTACCGACGTGTGCGGGTGACGCATCGATTCCATCCGCTGTCCGGCCAGGACTTCGAGTTCGTCGCGCACCGCCAGAACTGGGGAGAGGACCGGGTCCATCTGCATGATGAGAACGGTGAGCTGTTCTCGCTGCCTGCTAGGTGGACCGACGTCGCGCCTGCTGATCCGTTCGTGGTCATCGCGGAGGGCCGTTGCCCGTTCACCGTCGATGGCCTGCTGGCGCTGGCTGACCTGATCGACCGGCTGTGGTCCCTGCCGGCCAGCGGCGAGGCCGTAAGGCGGATTATGCCGTGAATGTCAAGAGGATTACGCCGGAATCGCTCCGCCAGAACGGCTTGAACACCGAAACGGTTCCCTGATCCCGGCAAAATAGCCCTAACGATAGTTTCGACCGGGAGGCGGCATTCGAGATCGTCGGCGAACGCGCTGAGTCTGGTCCCGGGGATGGCGGCTAGCAGCCGGTCGTCGGAGATGCCGGTGAAGGTGCGCATGCCCATACAGCCCCAGGACATGGTGGGGCTATCTGAGGACAGTGCGGTGGGCAGGGCGGCGCAGGCGGGGCGGCCGTTGGTGAGGGGGTTGTCGCTGGTCCAGGCGGCTGTGCCGGCCGCTTCGTGGTACAGCATCGCCTGGCGGGGGGTGAGCCAGAGCAGGAGCGGACCATTTCAACTGTCCTGTGGGCTCCATGGTTCTAGGGCTCGAACTGCCCGCTGACGTGAGTCGGCAAGTCGATGCCCTGGTGACGTTCATGTGCGGGGAGTGCTATCTCTGCGACGAGGAAGCCGCCCGGATACCGACGATCCGCCAGCAGGGTCCTGGCGTCCTGTAGGGAGAGCTAGGGCTGTTCCCGATGGACCCGGATGTCGTCTTGATGTGGCTCATCCCCTATCAGGGGATGATGTTCAACGAGGCGGCCGGGGACGTCAACTGGGCGACCGAGCTCACCCAGATCTCGGGGCGCCCCGGGTGCGCCGCCATACCCAGAGCCCTGGAGCGAGGCAAGCCCGGCATGTCCTTTGGGTGCGTCGGCATGCGCACGTGAGTCACGTGAATGACTCAACCTGCCGGATGGGAGCCGCTGGCCTGGGAGTACGAACCCGTTGCCTCATCGTGGCGCAAGGTGTCGTGCGGTGCTCTGCCGCGTTGGACATCGTGTCGTCGAGTGGAGGCTAGTCCTGCCCGTCCGCAGCCCGTCGGGTTGTTTCGAGACTGTCGAGCGCGTTGCCTTCGCCGTGCCGGTCGCCGGTTTCGCGGAACGCGGCGGCGGCTTCCTGGTGCGCGATGATAGCCTCGCCGAACCGCCCGACGTCCCGCAGCACCAGGCCGAGGTTGTTCACCGCCACGGCCTCGCCGTGCCGGTCGCCGATCTCCCGGTAAATTGCAGCGGCATCCTGCCACCCGCTAATCGCCTCGCCGAACCGCCCGACGTCCCGCAGCACCAGGCCGAGGTTGTTCACCGCCTGGGCCTCGCCGTGCCGGTCGCCAGTTTC